>Ga0123357_10008235_pt1 | contig 12997 bp, 12 predicted proteins | sample TergutEmb28metaG_FD_89873 | JGI IMG/M metagenome (GOLD analysis project Ga0123357, IMG submission 89873) | Embiratermes neotenicus P4 segment gut microbial communities from Petit-Saut dam, French Guiana - Emb289 P4 | ecosystem: Host-associated > Arthropoda: Insects > Digestive system > Gut ...
CCACCCTCCCTCCTGCTCAGGTTAGAACCTGTTCAGTCCTGTCTGGGAGTTGCTAGAGTGATGAGCGAACAGAAGGTAACTAATTACTCAGTCCCGGTCATATTTGAACCACCTTGTAAAAACACAGAAGAGCATTAAGCACTTCAGAAGTAAAAGAGTGATATATGAAGGAGAATGAGGCAACGTTAAAAAGAACAACAAACTCCAAGCAGAATTGACAGCCACTTTTCTGCTGAACACACTTCTGAACTGACAGATCGGATGACCATTATTTTAGTTTATTGTTGTTACCTTATTACAAGTAGGTCTCCTTTAATACCCTTTTGTTTTATGCCTTTTTTCTTGAATGCCCCTTACCAATTCATATTACTTCTTAATATACACCCTCACATTTTTATTTAATGCCCTTGTCTGTCTGCACATTAGTACTGCACACTCAGAAAATGATAATGCACCCCAACACAACCACCAATCCTGCCTCTATTAAACTGGAACAACTGACACCCTAACCTAACTGCAGCACCAATCCTAATGATGGTAAAAAAAAATGAGTTCCAAAGTCTGTGAGAGTGACTTTAGTCATACATGAAAGTAAGAACACCTGTGATAGTGACAGCAAAAATCTACCAATTGTGACAAGCTATTAACTGCCATTTAAGGAGGAACAAAAAAAACTAAATGATACATAACACAAACCCTAACCTACTCCAGCAAGAATCCTAATGGTGGTAATATATGACTGAGTAGCAAAGTTTGGGTGGGTGAATTAAATCACCTGGAACAATAAGAACACATTTGACAGTGACAATAATCCATGACAAATTATCAACTTCTAATATTAGTGTATGCAAAGTTGTTTACAATTCCTTTCCAAATTATGTAGGCTAAGAATGGATATTGTTTACTGCTATACTATCGGTAACAATAAATTATAATATGTGTATGTGTACAGTATATATTATATATGATCTGGATGTCAGTGGTATGATTGCCCCTAACCCCATCTAATCATTCGATCTTTACTTATGGGAATATCACTTTTTATTTATGCCCTTTTGACTTAAGGCCACTATGTAATGAACATATGCAGGGTGTAAAATAAGACTTACTTGTATTTAAATACAGAATCTGTATAGATCAACCTTTAAAATATCTACATTGACGTATGTGAACATGAAGTGTATAGGCAGCAGTAACAACATTCACAAGTGTGAACAAACATGTTGCAAAACTGGAAAAGCCATTCCTTTGTCTTTGCCTGTATACGCTTGCATACAGAGTGAACCAATACACTTCTGCTTTCAACGAATGTGTGTAGGGTTACTCACATATAAACAGTGGTGATAAAAGACACAATCGTCTGAAGTAGCTTGCATTCCAACAACACAGCACCTTCTGCCAGCTAACAAACACAACAAATTTCACATCCCAAATACATGTGCAATCTATGTGGGCAGGACAGCAAGAGCAGACATAAGGACAATTGTACATTCTTAGTACACTCTGCACAACCATGCATAAGGCACACACTTCAGAACCCGTGAGCAAGAAAGCTTGCCTGCTGATCCCCAAATGAGGTATCAGAACTCATAATGAACAGCGAGAGTGATGTGTCCCAATGTGATGTGGTTGCTACAGAGGACAAGCAAAGTTGTAAAGAAGTCTTATTGGAACAACACCCACAATCACAGAGCGAGTATTTAGCGTGTTCCAGAGCTCAGACTCAACTCAGCCTGGATTCAGCCAGCACGGCTGAATAGGATGATGATACTGAGATCCCCAGACAAAACAGGCACCAAAATTTCAGTGGACACTGCCCTCTCGCCTTAAAAAAAAAAGTGTCGTATACACATTTACAGCAGGACACAGAGGAAAGAATGACAGTTAAGCACCAAACATCAACGATGGGTCTACTCAACTTAGCATTTTCATGTTGTATTTCACTGAGATTATACCACACAGCCTGTAGTGGAGACTAACAGATATTATCACTGGCTAATGGACATTCTTGATGAGGGATCTTCTCCCCAACCTGTTGTAACTGGGGCTGAAATGTCTGTGTTTCTGGCAATAACAATACAGATGGAACATTGCTTATAAAACCGACAGACTAATGAGTAAAAATAGACTAGTTTTACATTCCATTCTAACCAACATGATGAAATGGAACAGATATTTACACATCCTCCAATTTCTACATTTCACAGACAACAGGGATGGAGTTGACACAAAGGAAGGAAACTGATAGAATGTGGGAAATACAAGACATATTTGAAATTCTAAACAGGATATTTTCAAGATTTCACAACCCTTCAGAAAATATGGCTACTAATGACGTTATAGTTTTGTTCAGAAGAATGATATATTCAGAAAATGTATTCCCAAGAAGCACAAACATTTTTTATTAAACTACACAAATTACACAACTGGATACACAAAAGTATGCTTGGGAAAGGACAGGAAGGGCATGGCCACGCAGTTGACAGCAACCCATACCAGAGTGGCAGAAATAATAAGGAAAGCTGAAGGATGTGGCCACAAATTTTACAAGGACAATTACTTTTCGCCCATCAACTTTTAGATGGTTTGACAACGAAAAAAAAAATTAATTGTTGAGAAATTGTCTGGATAAACAAGGAGGGTATACCAGAGGACCTAAGATGCAAGACAGTGGAACTGAGGCAGGAGGACATTCAAATAACAACTAGGGGTGACATCACAACAACACAGTAGACAGACAAGAGAGACATCTGCATGCTAACATTCATGATCAACCACAAGAAGAAAATTTCTGCAATGAACAGGGCAAGACGGCAAAACCAAATACTGTGGCAGACAGTAACTGTCACATGGGTTATGTGGATAAGGAAGACAGAATGGCTAACAGTTAATCAATCAGCTGTTGGACATGGTAATGGGAATAACAGCTGCTCTTCCATCTGTTAGATCTGGCTGTTCTGAACAGTTACATCCTTCTGTCTTCATGTGGTTTAAAGAATATTTCACACAGAGATTTTCAACTCATCCTTCTGAGGAACATGTTGGCACTGAGTGGACAAGAACAGCGGCTAGAGACCTGCAAGGAGACCAGCCACTGCTTCTCAAACATTGGCACACTGGATACAAGTTTCAATAAGCACTGGCCTAGTCCATCCAATCCAGGGCAATGTCATGTGTGCTGTGTCAGAGGTGTGATGACAGAAGTATGTGTGCAATGTCTTCAGTGTGATGTGTCCTTAAATGTCAATAAAACGTGCTTTGTGGATTATCACACTAGGCACAACTGTAAAACTTCTACCAGTGCAACCTTTGTGCACAAGGTAGAAACCTGTAACCAAAATTGAAGCACAGAAAGTGGATTTTTACAAATTTCTAACCATTAATTTTGTGTACTTAGGCAATAAGACTATTAGCAGCATTTTAAGACATCTTATACCATCTCTGTTTCATTTCCAACAAACTGATGTTGAATGCAGAAACTCAACGCTTTTTCATTCAAGGATTATTCATTTTTTTGTGAAGCTTGTGCTATAAAGCAAATACCCCCTGAGGAAACTACGTAGCACTGAACCCAGTTCTGGGCATACAATTTGGTTGTTTCAACGAAAATATGTCAGATATAAACCCACAATTTCACACCATAGCCATATCTGTATTAGGTGACTGAGATTAAAATGGGACCATGAGGTCAGAAAGAGGTCATACAGGATGCAGGAAGAGCACAGGACAAAAGTGAAGAAAATAGCTTTAAGAAGTCAGAGACAGTTGCACTCAGTTGATTTCTAGACAACCCACATGAAAGGGAAATGTCTAAGGAACAACAAAAACAACAAATTAGATGTATAAATTGTGTCACACAAAGTACTGCAGAATTATACATATTTATAAATACCAGAGTGACAAGAGAATTTCACAAACCAGAACAGGTATAGTACCTACAACAAATTACCTGTTTTTCAGTCAGATGTAACAAGGTTCGTGAGTATGATATCACCTCTGTTTCTGCCACCTGCCATATTGTTTGGCCATTTATGCTTCCAACTTTATGTTTCTTCGTAATTATCACCAGATATGGGCCGGCTAATAACCGCAGAGTACCTACTATTCCACATATAGGTTTGGTGCTTGAAGCCTGAGGTATCTGACCATAATTCACTGAAACAAAACAAAATGATATGAACACATTCAATATTGAAAATGATCTGAGGTACTCACAGCAGGAAATATTAAGATTACAGTCTAGCAAGATGTGCAACGATGCAGTCTGACAGCTAGAAGCCAAGAGGGGTATGTGCTGCCTCAAAATAGAAGCACATGTTTCTTTGTTGTCATCTATCTACCAGGATACAAGGTGTCACATCTCAGATGGCTGTCATTTTAATTATAATATGACACACTCAAACAATGGTTCACATTCTTCTTAGTTTATCTCTAACACCACACTGAGAGATGTTAGGATGATTTTTGGATTATGACTTGAAAAGAATGTGTCGGTGGTCTTTTCCAATTATACAGACCCTACCTGCAACAACAGAGGGAAACACCAAAATCTCATCACGACAGTCAGTTTCCTGGCTGACGTTTGAACTGAAGACCTCCCCAGACACAAAGTATACTAAGTTCTATACAACATGTTATTCACTTCACATTCAATGTCATACTTCCAACATTTTCTGTAATCTTTTTCTTGTCAGCATCACTTACACCAGCTACAAATAAGTAACCCCTTAAATAAAATACGAAAAAGTATGAGAAAATGTACAACTCCTACCATCTGTTGTTTCCATATGCAAACTACTAAAGAGATGTGGATAAATGTAAAACCAAATGTAACACTTAGTGCATGATCATGATGCAGTACATTTGCAAACAGGTAGACAAGTTACCACATAAAGTAACCCACAGCTGAAGCAAAGTGGATGAAAAACCATTTTATGAATGAAAATGAAATAAGAGGGCAAACCATCACGTAAGTAATCTGGAAACATTTCTATTCACCAAGACTTGTGACATGACAAACACGAATAACAATCACAGATAACATAACCTGAACTAATCTGACCTGACCTAACCTTTTATTATGCACTTTATTATTATGCAATATGCACTATATAATGTTTTACAAGTTCTTATGAAATTAAACTATATTCCAACACGTTTCAGTGGCCACCACCACCGTCATCAGAGAATGATCACTTTATAAGCTAAAAATGCCACATTATAGAAACTGTTTGTAAATTATAAATTAGTTTGCCATAGTTGTAAGAAGTCACATGTGGGACAGACAGGTAGGTGCCTAAGAGCTGAATGTAAAGAACATATCACATATATTAGGACCAACAACCATAAATCAACTTAAACCATCCACATTTTGCATAACCAGTATGAGTATGGTCCCAATAACTCCACCATAGACCTTTTAAGACAGTCTAAGAAAGGAGTAATACTTAATAGTTGGGAGAACTATAAAGCACAAGAATACCAGATGAAGGGACAAGAAACAAAACATGCAAGCAGTCAGCACACTCCTTTAGTTAGCACAGGCATATGCACTAACAGGACCACCAAACTCGACAGCATAGCTGAACATGCCAGTACACACGTAGTTGGCATTACATATAAATATACACACACAGCTACTTAAGTATCTATTTATATTGAATATACAAATTAAAAACATTTGTTTAGGTTTTCACACATAGTTAGTCAAAATATTTTGCAGGACTATCCTGCCAGAACTTCTACATTCTGTATGACTTTCACCCTGCTATCATAATGGAATTTCAACAGTACTTGACAACTTTAGTAGTACTGTGCACCTGTGCTCATCATATTCTAGGCTGATAAACAATGCGAAGTGGATTTGACTGTGTGTGCATAAGGCAGTTTTTATAATTCAGTGTTTTAGCTTATAAAGTGAACATCCCCTGATGATGGTGGTGGCCACCACCAAAACATGTAGGAATAGTTGGATTTTATAAGAACTGTTTAAAATTATACAGGCGATACTGTTGGCACAATTTTTAGATAAAAAATAACAGCCAAGCCCATTGAAGTCACTCAGTAGCCACTTATCATTTTACAGAGGTCTCTATCACTGTACATGCACCAACACTTCAAAACAGTGCAAGGTTTGTAGGGAAAGCAACATTTATGATTAAATACAAACATTATAACAACACAGGCTACACAGGTTCTTTTGTGTGGTACCCATTTTGTATTAAAAGCATGGGAAACATTATCCTTGTACTGCTACCAACATGGACACTGACTACTCTGCACAATGACTGAGAATGAGTATACAACAGGAACCCTGGAAGTTCTCCTGTCTGTTTTATGTTTCTTGCATGCAGTTCTGAAGAAAAATGTCACTTACCTGAAAACTTAGAGGCTAATCTCAGCGACCATCTGTATTACATAAACCCAAACCTTAACCTTGGGGCTATAAAAAATGCGCTTAGGTGCCTCTCACTACAGTGAATACACAAAATCTAATTCTCTGAACTACAATGGATTTTTCCTTTATCACATATGTTGTGTGTCCTGACCGTGTAACGGTGATAGTGTGTCTTTGGTACGATAACATATCTTAAGTACCATGACTTGTTTCTGTGTGACATTACTGCTTGGACATCCTGACACCAATGAATGTACAAATTGCAGTGACTATTCACAACAGGAAAAGCAGGTGCATATTATATTTTCTCATGAATATAAATGTAATAACAACACTGAAAAATGTCACTGCTACATTTGTGTACGAAGCTACATATGACAGCACGATGATTACGGATAAAAACCCACGATTCGAAATGTGATATGCCGTCGCCCAACCGGCATAAAATTGTATTAGTAACAACACCTTTCTAAATATGTCTACCGTATTAGAGATGAGAACGAAGTGGGTCGAGTGCGCCAATGATCACGCAATCCGCTGCTCTACAATTCACCGTCATTTCCTGAAAATCATCTCTAACATATAAAAAAACATGGCACCTTACTTTTATTACTGTCGGATGTATAAACTAGGCACTTAATGTCACGACTGTTCAACTGAAACCGTGTATCACTATTTCTACACACACACACACACACACACACACACTTTTGAGAAATATATACACACCTTGCAGCGAAATTTCCTGACTCACTCGGTCTATAGCCAGCAACTCATTTCCACCGTCAATTGCTTCGATATAAAATTTTTCTGGTGTAATGTACCTAGAATTAAATATAATTACATAAAACTGAGAGCGACTGCGTTATATATATATAGTATCATCAGAATGAACGCGAGCCATTACTTACAGAACAAGATCACTGTGCAAATCAGCCACGGCAGCCATGCTTGTACGTTGCGGCAAGCTACCACGAATACTTGAACCACAGATCATATATGACTAGAACACAGATTAATTCCACCTGAACACCGGAGCTGGGACATGTCAAACAGCAGGGAAATTTCAACGGCAACCTCACCATACCGTCACGTGCCTGACCTCAAATCCTTGGTCTACAGCTCCGACAAACTGACAGCACGCTGACAGCGCAATGCAGGAGAAATTCGTACTAGGTGGGGGTGCTGATAGGTCCTTAGCCCGACATACTTCCCGATGTCGTAAGGCGGAATCGATAGTGTCGTTGGAAAGAGGGGTACGTTCATGTGCCGAATTGAAAGTATTTTCTTGTTACAGAGGCTGAAAGAAAGCATGTCAGGCGACGAGCGCGATTTCAACAACATGGAGACGCGCGCTATCATCAAGTTTTTTTTTTCTCCCTGCTAGGCAAGGCGCCGAAAGAAATTCACGCCATTCTGACAGAAACATGAGGGGAACACGCACCATCGTACACCACTGTCAAAAACTGGGTGGCTCAGTTTAAACGAGATTTTTCCACCTGTGATGCGCCTCGTCCTGGACGATCCAAAACAGTGACCACCCCAGAGATTACTGATCAAATTCACGAGCTAATCTTGGAAGACCGCCGGATTTCAGCTAAATCAAGAGCTGTGCAACTGGGCATCTCACGTGAGCGGGTTGGGCCCATCATTCGTGAAGATTTGGACGTGCGGAAACTCTCGGCAAAGTTGGTCCCGAAAAGTCAAAACGCGGATCAAAAACGTCATCGGTGCCAGTCCTCTGAGCAACTTTTGGAAATTTTTCGGCGCGATCTAAATGATTTCCTGTCACGAATGGTGACCATGGACGAAACCTGATTATATCACTATGAACCGGAGACAAAGCAACAACCAATGGAGTGGCGGTACAGTGGCTCATCCCGGTCCAAAAAAATCCGAGTGCAAAAACCCGCTGGAAAAGTTCTCGCCTCGATTTTTTTTGGGATCAAGACAGCATCCTCCTCGTTGATTATCTTCCAAAGGGCCAAACTATCAACGCGGAGTATTACTCATCTCAGCTCGTGCAATTGAAGGACATTTGGAAGGAAAAACGCCGTGGGCTGGGCATCAAGGGGATCTTGTTCTTGCACGACAATGCCCCGGCTCACCGGGCACTTGCAACCCAGAAGAAATTGGCCTACCTGGGCTTCCACTGTCTTGATCACCCACCCTATTCTGAAAGGTTGCCATTTTTCTTCCGACGCGGAAGTCATTGCTGCCGCGGGGACCTGGATGGACGGACAACTTTCTAAATTTTTTTGAGTGGCTTGCAAAAATTAGAGCAAAGGGCTAAGAAGTGAATTGAGCTTTGTGGGAAGTATGTTGAATAAATCCCGAGTTTTGTCCCTGTAGCTTGTTTCCTTCCTAGTCGGGCTAAGGACTTATTTGCACCCTGTCGTACGTTTGTGACTGGAATTGCAGATATGACGCGGCGTATACTGGCCTAGACTAATATGATATCGCTGACCTCAACCGTGACGGCGATTCTGTGTAAAATTTTCAGAAGTTGTTCATGCAAAAGAAAGTACAGAATTATTAGAGGATTCAGGACTTCCAGGTCACTAAACTGTCCCTTGGTCGCTGTTTCCCGATGTTATGATGCAAACTGTGTTATATTCTTCAAGGATTATGGGGTGCTGAGGAGTGGGAAATGTGTTCCTTCGAAACGCCAGAAACACCAACCCAGTGACACTGCATCACAACCCATGAGACCTGTATCCTCAGCAACACTGCTGTGGAAACCTTGAATGTCGTAAACAAATATTCCATTAAGGAAGATGTGGGTTTCGAGGAAACTGAAGATTATAGGCATTTAATATGTATGAAATGATAATGCTCCAATAAACCGCAATGCACATGTCCCGAATAGAACAGTAATACTGTTAAGGTAATCGATTTGATGATTTAACTAATTTAACTAAATTCCACGGAGCAGAGCCCTTCTTGAGAAACTAATACCTTCTCAGCAAATCAAGAAATTCACTGTATTTTATGGAACCCAAAGGCTCATTATCTTATTCGCAAGAGCCCGCCACTTGCTTTCATCCCGAGTCGCATTAATCCAATCCACGCCTTCCCAACCTATTTCCGTAAGATGCATTAAAATATTTCTCTTTTATCAAACCCGATAAACCATGGCAGTGCGTACAGATAGCACAGCAAAGGCCACAGAACCCTACATCGAAAGGAACCTAAACGAAACGACCGTGACTAAGTCACCGAGAACTAGTTCTCATGAATTTCTTCACATTAAAAAACAAAGCTCCTTTCATGTAGGCGAGGTGTTACTGGACAAGTTGTTTCAGACGCATTTGGCTGCCGAAAGAAGAAATTACCACCTGGAGGAGAGTAAACTAAACATGCAAAGTCAATAAAATATTAAAAATTGTTAAACGCATACAGTCAACCACAACAAATTTTATTAATCCCGTCATCACTGGCTACATGTTCCGATCATACTGACCATCCTCAGGTATTAAATCTGTTATATTTAGAACTCAAATAAAATGTGTATATAATGAATTTGTGATATCTCACAACATATACAAGTCATTGATTTTATTACAACCAACTAACGTAGAAATATACATCGCAATGTTTTCTGTTTATGTAATGTTCACTCCTACATGTTTCGAACCTCTGTGTCATCCTCAGGGAGTTTCTAAACTTGTACTTCGCTGAGTTACATAAGTTCTTAGAATTAAAAGTGTTAAAATTGCAATTCCAAAAAAATTATTAGATTAAAATATTATTTTGCCTTCGTTGAGTGGTGAAATATAGTACATGCGACGTTACAATATCTTGCGAAAGTAGCGTGTTTATGTGGCTGCATATACAATCCATTGTTACTGTTGTTTGTGTGTTGTTCTAGTGTGCACGGCATGTGCGTTTAGAAAATGTACAAGCTATATTAAATTTTATGTAGCACTTAAAATATGTTTGTCTTATATTCAGTATATGTAGTCAAATACATACATTATTTTGCCAATTCACCGAAAGAAATTATGTACAGAAAAGGAGATTGGTGTCTGCACAGAATTACATAATATCAAATAACAGTGCACTTTCATTTAATTCTGAATAAACCATATGCGTATTTTGGTGCATGAGACCCATTATATGAATATGTTTGTTGTATGAAAGACAGCTGCATTCTTCGCATAGCATTCCCATACTCGTAATTTGCCTCAGCCAGTTGTGTAAAACACAAGTGGCCTTTATCAACTGATCAACTTTGTGAAGTTGCAATGGGATCGGTTTTTCGTACACCCAAAATCTTGATACCATGATGTCAAATGCATTTTCAGAGACATGGCGTGCTCTTGACAATCTGTAGTTGAATATCCTCTCTTTTATAGTCAATGGCCTTTTCATACTGTAAGGCTTCATTATGTTCCTTCTTAAGGGGAATGCATCATCACCTACAAATACTCCTTCTGTTGGCAAATTAAGGGTATTTGTTTGTAGGACTTAATTAAATGTTGATTTAGTAAAAACTAGAGCATCATTCACTCTGGCATTTGTTCCAACATCAATGTAGATAAATTTGTAATTTGCATCTACAATTGATAGGAGAATCACACTGTAATCTTTCTTGTAATTATAAAATTCATAACCACTTTTGCTAGGACAGCAAATAACAATATGTTTACCATCCATCACACCGCAGCAATTAGGAAAGTTCCAAAGAGTATAAAAATCTTGCATTACTTTTTTCCACTCTTGTTCATTTGGTGGGACCTGAAATAAGAATGGATATTGAAATCTTTTTATAATAATTTAATTTATTATTATTATTTTATTATTAACTTTAATAGTAATTTAATTCTAATAAGAATAATTGAATTTGTTCGTGTAATATATTGCAGATTATAACACAAAAATAGCCTGATATGGAAAAAGAAGACAATATGTTGGAATTGAAGACAGGAACAAATTACAGCAAAGATAATGCACACGAATTGGAAAAAGAAGATAACAACTTGACTGCGATTGTTGTAGATTCTGTAGAGTCTGACAAGAAAGTAGAAGGCTTGTACTTGAAAGAGGAACAGCAAAAGAAGGTGAAATGGAATCGTGGAATGAAACGACCAATTGCCAGCGGTTTGCAAGATGTGAACAATGCTATTGAAAAGTTGAGGAAAATATCTGATGATTGCAAAACTCAGGAAGATGAATTTGATTTATTTGGGAAAAGTTTAGCTATACAGTTGAAAAAGATGCCATTGCAACGTGCTCTTATTTGTCAACAAAAGCTACAACAAGTAATGATGTCATTGATTAATATTTTTAACCCTTTAAACACCTAGTTAATTCCCATCTGCCATCTGCTGGCATTATTAGGAGCTCACCATATTCTCCACATTAGCGGGTTAAAGGTTAATGTTATATTCTTGTAGCTTTTTGTGTAATTAAATAGTTGTACCTGCTAATTGATTTTTCATTTTACAGCACTAGCATAAGTTTTCCCATGATAACACCCATATTTATGTCACTTTCAGTGAGATTATGTATTTAAAAAATATGGAAACAGAATGGATATTAGAATATTTTTAATATTTAAAATACTGTGGAAGAACTGATAAATTATAAATTATGAACATAAATTATTTTCTTACCTTGATAAAATCCTCTAATGTTAGGTATATGGCATTCAACACTTCTGGCAGAAACTTCGAAATCGTTGTTCTTGGTACACGATAGAGAGCTTCAAAGGATCCAAAATTATCACCAGCAGCTAGGTATCTCAAGGTAATCTGCAACTTCACATGTGCAGATATACATTCTCTCATTTTTGTGTCTTGTTTCTGTATGTATGATTTTACGTTTGATAATAATTTGAAAAACTGTTCTCGAGACATTCTTAAATGATTTTTATACATATCTCAATCTTCACTTGTCCATTCAACTAACAATGTGTTTGATGCACCTAATGTGTTATGTCTCATTATCCACGGATTACGACCATCCTGTATCGTTGCTATGTAATCTAGGAAACTTAACTTCCTGGAACCCTCTGGGCCCCTCCAGGTCTCTAATGGGATTGCTTTACCTTTACCAACCTTTCCCTAACTTTTGCAACCACCAAGTAGTGATCAGTATCACCGTCATTTCCCCCGGAATATCGTATATCGAGTATACTTGAACGTGAGTCTTCCCATCAGGAGCGGTCCAGGTGTATTTATAAATGTTTTGATGTGGTAACATTGTGCTCTTAAGAACCAGTTTTCTTTAATGTAGCAAAGTTTACTATTCTAACATCAATATCATTATTATCCGAAAGTGGACTCCCATTTTCAATTTTCGGTTTGAAAATATTCTCTCTCCCCACCCTTGCATTAAAATCCCCTAACAGAATTTTCATACGGTACTTCGGAAAATGTTCGAAAAACTGCTTCTATTCATCTAAAAAAAAACTGTCTTTTGAATCGTCACTTTTCTCCTCACTTACTTACTTACTGACTCCATGGTGCAGAGTCCTTCTTGAGAAGCTAACTGGTTTGCAGCTAGTCAGGAAATTCCCCGCATTTCACGGAACCTGAAGGTTCATTACCGCACTCACAAGCGTCCGCCACCTGTCTCTATCCTGGGCCAGCCCAA
>Ga0123357_10008236_pt1 | contig 12997 bp, 4 predicted proteins | sample TergutEmb28metaG_FD_89873 | JGI IMG/M metagenome (GOLD analysis project Ga0123357, IMG submission 89873) | Embiratermes neotenicus P4 segment gut microbial communities from Petit-Saut dam, French Guiana - Emb289 P4 | ecosystem: Host-associated > Arthropoda: Insects > Digestive system > Gut ...
CGGGGGGGGGCAGAGAAGCGCAGGCCCCCCCGGGGGGGCGGGGCCGGCGGGGGGGGGGGGAAAGTTTGGGGGGGGGGGGGTGTTTTGCTCGCGTAATGAATACTAAAATTTGTTGTGGGTTATTTCGGCCTAAAACCCCTCTGGTTTAGTAATTTTAGATCCCCTTTATGAGATCTGGGAGTAAATTTGCTAATTAGACGGGGCCCTGATTTTCTAGTGGCGAGGGTCCTCCGACTAAGTATCTGCGCTACCTTTTATGGGTTTCATACAGCAGCACTACAAGCAAAATGCCGAGTGAAATCCGTGTTCTTATTGCGATTCTATTCAGATTACTAACAGGCTACGGTATATTTAGCTCCTAAACTTTTCTCGTCCAGACATGACACTTGTTCCATTAGGAGATGGAATTAATTTATTCATATATAACATCTGACATACGATACTGTGCTTGTGATATATTTAGACAGAATTATCATTTTAGCAGAGACAGACCGTAAGGCTATATTTAGATGACAGTCGCAATAGCACTAGCCTCCACACAAATCTTCTAGCAGACACTTGTTGGGATGACAGTGTCACAACCAGTGAGAGACCCACATGACTTTTAGGGCCAACTAAAATATTAACCCGACCCTATTTGACCAGAAGGGAGATAAATATATAACTCTGTTCTGTATGCACCGAAACGTCCTAGACCATAAAAGTATTCTTGCAATTGAAATCCTGAGGCTGGGCTATAAGTGTGCATATAGATTGGAAGAAAGTTTTTCAGGATGGGGAATGTGCACCAGTTCTCCATATTATTTATGTGACTGATTACACACTAAAGAACTGACTTGTGATTGAGTAGATGGATATTTAACTGAGTACCTGTGTGACTGCTTGACTAGCTCAGTATTCTGAGTAGTTCAATGACCGGTTGGTTTCCAAGCTGTGACTACAGTTACTGACTGTGGAGTTTGCAGTTGACCTTGGAAGAGGTTTGCTGCATCAAAAGCCAACCATCCCATGTTTGTGACTGGTAACCTACCACAGCATTCTCTTGAGTAAGACAGTAAATTGTTGGCTTGTTGGCTTCCTTGCTGTAATTAAGTGACTCTGTGACTAAGCAGGTGACATTTTGTTGCCTACTTCTTAGTTACTCAGGGAAGTTAGAAACTGGAAGCAATAATTACAATATAACAGTTGACACACTAAGATGTAATGTAGATCAACACAACTAAGTTACATACTTAATTGTATTGACTGTTATTATGTAATTATTATCTTGAAACACAACAGGATATCCAACCTTAAAATCAAGAAACTAAAGGAGTAAGTGTTTTTCAAATTGCAGTGTGGCAAAACTGCATGAACAATAACATGTAAAGTGGCCACTTCACACCCAAAAAGAATACATTACAAACAAGAAATTAATACAAATTATTAAAATGTTATCAGTAACATTACTGATTAAAGACTAAGGTTTTATAATACCTCAAGCACAAGTAAAATAGTCATTAAAGTGAAATAAAGCAAATGGAACTGAAATTGTGTCTTGTTATACAGGCTTAACTGTGTGTCACAGGTGGCTGTAACGAGACTAAAGTAATAAACTGGAAAATAGTTTCTTCTGTGAAATACACCTTCAAATTAGGCCATCCTAATTACATTTATGCATGATAAGACTCATATCAATTTACAAAGTGCCATTTTTAATCTCACGTCAAAGTCTGTTGCAAGAAAAAGGATAAGCATCATTGTTCTTATAAAATAGAATGCAAAATATATCATAACCTGATCCAAATCAATATGGGTTAATGAAATTTAATACAGGTCTATAATATTAAGTTTTGTCAAAATCAGGCAGGTTGTTAGGGAAAATGTTTGGCCATAATGAAACTGATAAGTGATTTTCAAGATTTTCTCAAAATATGAGCAAAGAATAAAGCCACTGGCAAAATTAAATGCATGTTCTTGTTAATACACTTCTTAACAAAACTATGACACTAGTAACATTTTAATTTTTATTAACAGCAAAATCCTTATGCATTTTGGCATATCTATAAAATACTTACTGTAAGATATGACACTTTATGTTCTGATACATGATTGAAAACTTTTCAGTGAAACTGCTGTCTGCATCTTCAGAATAGAATTTCTTCTGTACGTAGCATTCCATCCTAGAAAACCACAGTCTTAACATTAAACACAATGAGAGTCTCAAATTCGCAAAGTTCGTAACTCAGAAGGTTTAATTACCTTACTCACCTCTGACTCAGCATGTCCTCCACACATGAAAAGTGGATTTCATTAGCACTGGCTGTGCAAAATACCGTGCTGAAGTGAGGCAGATCTGGGGAACCCAACACATGAATATGTTTAAGTCACAATTGGAACAATTCCTTATGTTTCCTCAAGATGGGGCTTACTAGAGAAGTATCAACATAATTTACAACAACTGGCACTTAGAAACATCAAGTACATACTTCATATTTCCAAGGCAGCAGTCAGCAAATCTGTAAAACAAACTATGTACTGTAATCAAGAAACATCAAACACAAAATATGTCATTGGAATAAGGAAAAGAGTGCTTATTAAGGAAAGGGAATATTATTTATTAATGTCATTACACAACAAATATTCTATTAAGTGTACAGCTGGTAAATGATAATGATGATGATTAAGGTCATCATGATGATCATGATGTATGTCACTAGTGGCTTCACAGAATGAAAAAAAAATTGTTGGCCACAAACAGTTTCTTTTTAAGAGTCACACTATTATTCCCTTACCCCATGATTGGTTCCACCAAGACCGATATTAATTTCCAATACGTTTGTAAAAACTAGTATTTTCTGCATATTCAATTTCGACATTAGTGAAACCTACCACAAGAAAATTTTAAAAATCACATTCTTTTACCATCCCAGAAACCACTATCACTTATGTTTCACTTCACTTCATATGAGTTTATTCGAATCCCTCACCTGTATTTTAGGACCTGAATAAATACATATAATAAATAACATACAATTAGTTGTAGACCAAGCTGCAATATAGGTGGGGAAGACGATTCATAGTGTGTGGCCATGAGACAATATGAACACAATGCATGTATATGAAATGCAAGCTACACTTCCATTAAAAGGATAACAGACAGAGTGTAGCATGTTACTTAAAACATGGTTTGACCAAAATTTCATTCCAATACATGTCTGTATTTTCCTTTTCCTGCATGACTCAAAGCAACATATTTAGCATCGCAACTCACACGAGAGTTTTGTTGAAGAAATTTTGGTAGTATGTAATATGGTCATTGTACATTATAAGCAGATGGACTGATCTCAAACACAACTTAATCATTCTTCAGTTGACAACTTTCTAAAAGAATAATCACAATTGATCCACTAACAAAACTGATGCACTGGTAAATATTTTCCTCAAATTATTAAATAAAAATTATTCCAACCAAAACTATGACATCCAGTGGACAAACTTGACAGCACGAAAAGTACTGGCAAAATAGCCTGTAGCTTGGAAATATTAATGTTCCTAAATGATCCCACAGATCTCAAACATTATGGGGTTTTTCTTCTCTGTACATATCTGTAATTTGCTCTGTCAGAGTAATAGACGAGGGTTGAACCTGCCTACATAAAGAATAAGTCCTGTAGGGTTGTGTCGTACAAAATAGAGGAATGGCCTATCAAATCGAAGCCGTGGGGCATCAGGAAGTCTTGCTTGACGTGGTCTCACAGCAAGCGGGAGGGAAGAAAGTCCCAAATCATCCATATCATCAAAATTCTTAGATCCAGTCTGTGGATCCTCATCAAGTTCCTCTCTTCCAGACCGCTGGGGAGACGTAGGGTACACTTCTACATGATGACGAGAACCGACACTTTCTTCAGCACATGTGCTGAAAGTGTTGACTTGAATGATGTCTGACAGATGTAGATCATTTGCAAGACCATTGATTCCACGTAGATCAGCACGTTCCGCACTGAAGAGGTCCTTCAAACCCATACGCTGCAGTGGTGACGTTACATTAAGCAGAGAACGATGTGAAAAGCGAGGAATCTGTAGTTCAAGCCCTGGTCGAGGGAGGAGACTTCGAAGTAAACGTGACCATGCTCCACGGCGGTATGAGGTTTCAATTAATCTCTGCTCAAGACGTTGGAGTCCATCACCTGGGGCTTGTTGACCTTGCTGACCTGGTAAGACCATGACAACACTCACAAGGGCGTTGTCACTTCCTATTGATGCTGCTGTTGCATCCAGAATAGGTTCATACCCAGCTAAGAAACCCTTAAACCACACAACTGCTGGGACTGGCACAAGCCGGCGCTGTCGTGTAGCAGGCATCACTGTGAAGTACATCTCACCATCACGACCATAAGCAGAAGCCTGACTGCAGTCAGTCTGAAAGAACAATTTTCAAATATAGTAAAAGAATTCAGGCCATGTGGACTTGTGGTAAGTGGTAAGGAAGGGTAGAAGCTGGATGTGTAATGTTCATTGCAGAATGTCACAACAGTAGGCAGGCAGAGCAATTTAGAAATCTGAAGCATTGCACACTTTCATTGAAGTAATGGAACCACTTTTGGAATATTGCTCTCCTAGTACTTTGAAAAGAAATTAAATCATGTGAGCAACATGCAAAAAAATTAAAATTTAACTTTTAAATTTATTTGTGAAACCTACTGAAATTGTTACACAGTACATACATAACTACAGACCACTCAGCCTCAATCCAATGGGTAATGGGGGATATGCCTGTGGGGATAAAGTGGCGAGGGTGTGAAGCTCACCACTCACATCCATCTGGTGCAGATGTTAAGTATGTCTAGAATTACAGGTACAGCCACTCCACTATATGCCTTCCTGATACAGTGTTTAATTACGCACAGTGGTAATTTTAACTTCAATTTCTATCACACCTTGACCTTTACTCTAAATACTAGACTTTAACTTTAAAAATCTGTCAATTCTGTAGCAAAAAGTGATACATCTGTATTTATAAATGCTTATTTTCAATAAACCAGCTTGCCCAATAGAATGTTAGTGCCCCCCCCACACACACACACACACCTAGGGCTCTCTATGTGACAATTGTTTTTTCTGCCCTTGTAATTGCTTCACTATTCTTTACTAAAAGATGTTTTGTTTAATGTGCATAAGATATAAATCTTCAGTGAATGTTTTTTGGAGAGGGAAATAGAACTGATACTGGGGTACCCAGTCCATGGAGAATCTGTACAGCAGGTCTTTTGCTAATAAGCCTGGAATACCATTTGAATATAGGCCTATACACCATCTTCCTATCTCAATCAATGCTACATGGCATATGAAACTGAAACACAGTTGCTGGGTAAATTAATTATCAAAAACTTGCCCAGGTTGCAAACTGTCATAATTCATATTTGTGTGATTTTCTTCAATAATTAAAGGCAAGTTTTGTGACAGTGATCCATAACCACATCTTCCCCTCTCTCTTTTCCTATCTCACATGAACAGATTCCCATATTATCCAGTGACACACACTACATACAAAGCAGCTGGCACATGAATGCACACACACACACACACACACACACACAACAAACAGGGTGTCTGCTGACTTTATGTTAATACTTCCAACATCTTGTTCCTGGGGTCAGTCAGCTTCAGTAATCTCACATGAAAATGGGTCTAATTCTCAAGTATATCAGTGATATGGATATAAACTTCAGGCTGCCAGAAGCAGCAGTGTTTCTTATAGCTGGAGTATTTCTACAGATATGCAATAAAGGGAAGTACATTACTAAAATAAAAATATTTTACTTATTTTAGTGATCTGTTATTGTTTAGTATATATGATAAACAAAGATGAATCAATTTTAATACAGCCTCCCAACAACAACAACAACAACAACAACAACACACGACAAAAAATAATTCAGAAAACAACATTAGTGTGATGTAGAGCTAATCTTGGTATCAAGTAAACCTTGTTATCACAGTTCAAATCCAACTCAGTATCTTTACATCATGTTTTTACCAATGTCCTTACCTGGAAAATATTGGCACTGAATACAGCCAGTGGGGGTCGAAGCAGTATGTTGGAGACCCGAAGATATTCGGGTATGTCTCCATGGGTCTGTCGCTTTATGAGAAGGTTAGTGCGCCGCCTGACCAGATCACCAATTCCACTGAAATTCACCTCTTCGACATGACCATCATAGAACTGTTGCGCCCGCTCTTTGTAGAAGTCCAGCAGTTTACCTTTTGTCTAAATGCAAAACATGCCACAAATTTCATACAGATCCTGTAGTTTTCTTCTAATGATTAATTATTACAAATTTTATAGCACATGCACTGAGAAACACTGTCATACAAAGTAGTTTTCAAGCATTTAGTAAACATCATGAAATATACACAACATCCCATCCTTTAGCTTCCATCATGCAATAATCAGGTTCTTAATATGGTGCACACTATCGCACTATCTAGCTTACAACCCATCATCTCACTACCTGAAGATTTCAGGCATAAATTTCCACCATCCGTAGACTGCAATGAGTAAAATATTACTAAAAGTTGGCGAAGTTGGGTGTAACACAGTTGACTAAATAAATATTCATATCTCACTTGAGGCACAGACGTATGTTTGTACACACTCTCAGGTATAGCTAAAGGCCTTGAAATGGGCCCATCTTCCATCCAAAGAGTTCTACCACATGATTAATGTTTATTTTTCAAATTTCATTCTGAAGGGTAACATGGTAGAGGACCTACCCGTAAAGCTGAATAATGACACTGAAAGATAGATGACAACAAACCTCCACTTTACTTGCCTTGTCACTGTATAACTCCCTGACAAATGAAGCTGTTGCTATTCCCTGGTTCCTGAACAATGTCAAGGAATCTGTGACATTCTTGAACACCTGGTGTGGGTTGAAGGTAACCATATCATCGAGGCGCAGTATATCATTCATCTGCCCTGAGGTCGGACCGCGAGCACCAAGGAATACCATGGCAAGCAGTGATGTAACTGCAAATGGAGACATGATCACACTTCTTGTCATTGTCAATCCCTTGGCTGTGATAGATGCCCACAGACGAAATGCCAACTCATTGCAAAGCTCAGTAAAACGCCGCACATCATCTTCAAGTGCAGCAGAGGTTGCTTCAAGACCTAGGTTTTCATGAGGTGCTGGCTCTAGATCAACTGTAGTGTATGACTGTGGACGCTTCAGTTCCTCGGGCTGTGCATTGTTCTTGGTATCTTTTACCTTTTCTTGATTCAGTCCACTGACTTTAAGGATTTCAGCAGGTGCTATGGCCTCTTCTGCTGCACTTATCATGCTGATAGGAGTAACAGGCCTTCGTGTGCTGCTAGTCGTTACTTTGTCTCTGACTTTACTATTATTAGCCTGTGAAGGTGACAGAGTTGAAATTTTTGTCCAGTTTGCAGTAACAGCAGTTGTTTTGTTAATGTTAGGTTCTGTTTCTTTCTCAAGTAAACCTGTACTGCTAGTCACTTTAGTCTCCCACTGATTAACATATTTCACATTCATGTCACTTCCTGTTTTCAGTGATGTTTTTGTAAAATCATTATCAATCTTAGATTCCAGGGAGGCTGTTGTTGTTTCTTTTGAGCTTTTATGTTCCATAAGAGAAGCATCAGTTGTGCGTTTAGATTCCTCATCCTGAAAACTTGGTCTGTCTTCACTATCAGTAGTGAATTTGATGTCCACTGTGGTCACTTCAGTCTCAAAGCTTGAAGTTAACTCTGTTGTGAAGCTTTCTGCACTTGTTTCAAAAGACAATGTTATAGAACCCATATCTTCTCCACTCTTGTCTTCTGCAGGCAGATAGGTTGTTAGATCACTATCTCCAGCCAAATGTGTGTCAATCTTAAATTCACTACTATGTATATTTTCATGTATTTTGTCTACAATGTTTGTTTCTTTTTTCAAAAGAAGTTCATTGTTTATAGTAGCAGATGTAGGTGTGTTTAACTCTTCAGTCTGCATTTCATCTTCTGGTACTGCAGGCTGTGACTGTGTTGTAGTTTCTTGGCTTTCTAAAGAAGCACTTTGCATTTCACCTTCAGATGCAGTCTTCATAACTGATGAAATATTATCTGGCTTGATTTTTACAGCCTCTAACTTATCACTGGGTTTCAAAGTACTGCTACCCTGCAGAGATTCCTTTGCTGTTTCACTATCATCTTTCTTGTATTTTGTCAATGGTACAGTAGATGTTTCCAAGCTTTCTTTGGTTGTCTGAAATGATGATTCAGTCATATCTCTTGAAATGTTGCTTTCTGGCATAATAGTTGTTTTTGTAATGTACTGTCCTTCAGTTACAGAATTATCCTTAACATCAAGTTCTCCTGAACTCTCCCCATTTACTATATTCTCATTGGTGTTTCTATCTGAATTTGGCTGATCTGTTGTTGAATCACCACCGCTGAACACCATGCTTTCCTTCTGCTTAGTCCCATCATTTTCAGTAGTGGTATCAGCTACAACCTCGGTTGTAGTAATCGCATTAGCAGCAACATTTGAATCTGCTTCTTCCAGCTCAATGGTTGCAGATTCCCCATAATATGGTTCTGTTTTAAGAACTCCTACACCAGTCTTCAAGTCTTCATTATTATTAGAAGCACTTGTTAACAATTCCACATTTGTATTGCCAACAACATTCTGTTTTATCGTTCCATTATCCACCTTCTTCTGAGCTTCTAAATTTTGCATTTCTTCTACCAGTCTGTTTGGTTCTTCAGCAACTTTTTCATCTTCTTTTCCATACAGTTTCATTTCTGTCTTATTCACATCTACTGGATCATTCTTTTCAAGTTCTTCACCAGTATCCACTTTAGTATATTCTGTTGTCTCGTGTTTATAAATATTGCTAATATTTTCCAGTGAGTAAAATGGAGTGGTTTGATCATTGTCCATAGTTTCTTGTAGATAAAAACTGGTCAGTTCCTGAGACGATGGTGCCTTGCTAAAGAACTGTGTTGTGACTACACTCTGTTTGTCTGTTTCAGAAATTAGATATGTTACTGGGAGTGTCTCAGTTGGTAGTGAATGATGAACATTATTCTTTGATTCTGTCATGATATTTTCATAATTTAGGGGCTTAGTGCTGCTCTGAAGAACATTTTCATTTGCTGTAGTAACCAAGAATGAATGAGTTGAGCTGATGTCTGTAGCACTCTGCTCAGTTACGGTGCTCGAACTATACAAACTGTCTTCACCATAGTCAATTGTTGTAACAGCACCTTCTACATCAGCAACTTGAGATAAAACACCCAACACTGATTCAGCTAGTTCTGGTGGCATGTCCAAATTTCCATTGGCAGTCACTGGCAATGATATAGCTCCTACAGAAGATCCAATATCCATTGGCACAAGATCTGAAGCTTCATTTACAATTACATTTTCAGAATTGTTTTTTAAAGTAGTCACTTGCAGTGGTAATCCTGTTGTTGTTGATGCTGTGGATTTAGTATTTAGTACATTGGTCTTTTGTAAATCTGCAGTTGGTACATCTTCGATTTTGTCTTTGGTCACCGCCAAGCTCAACTTTGTTGTCCATCCTGGGTCAACAGTACTGGACTGCACAGAACTACTGGCACTGTGTGACTGTGTTGTAGTTTTTGTAATGTTCCTAGTAGTCAGAGTTGTTTGTGGTGGTTTTGTAGGCTTTGTACTTTGTACTGTAGTTTGGGTCATAGTTTGTGTTTGACTATGGCCAACAGTTGTTGCTGGAACTGGTGTGCTAGGGCTATACTTAAATATGGTGCTGTGTTCTGCAGCTATGGATGGTCTGTGCGAGGGTATGCTAAACTGACTTTGTTCAGTTGTAAAGGAAGTATATTTAGCTGCTGTGGACACTTGCAAGAAATCCTGTGCTGCTGAATTGTTGTGACTGCTATGATTTGAAGATCCTGAAGAAGATATCATTACTGTTGCAGGTTCTGTTGATTCACTGTACTCCTGTTGCATTATAGTACTGTCACTGCCACTACTTGATTCTGTTGAGGTTGCAGATGTTGAAGAAATCTTTGTAGTTATTTCAGCAGCCAGTGACTGAGTCTGAGCAGGATTTGTGGTGGAGATACCAACAACTTTCTGGGGTGTTGTAATTCTTTCAGTGTTGACATCAATTGTGGTGAATGATTCAGGAGACAGTGACAAAAGTGACTGAGTTACTGATGATATGGCACTAGCAGTTGGAGATTCAGGTTGTACAACTGATGAGGCAGATGATGGACTTTTGAAGGTGGATAATGGGAGATGTGTGGTGCTAATTGGTTTCCTCGTAGATGCTGCTGTCGCAGAAAATGTTACAGAAGTTTCGTCAGTTCCTGGTTTGTTGTAAGACCCATATGAAATTAATGGTTTATTTCCATTTATATGCAAATTGTCTTCTATTATAAGAGAGGGATCAGTAACTGTTTCTACAATACTGTAGTATGAATTGTTTAATAGAGAGGCCTGTGGTTTTTGTGTTGGTGTAAACAATGGTTTAGATGGTAATAGTGATGGCTGTGGCAAATCAGATGTTTCTGTTGACTGTGACATTAATGCCATTATGGATGCTACTTGCATTGTTGTTGATGATGACATTGCTGACGTTTGTGATGTCAAAGGTATTGGAGATGAAGGTTCTGGTGATGAAGACAGTACTGTAGATTGCGATGATAGGGGAGATAAGGATGAAGGTGCTGATGAAGGTGGTATTAATGATGACAGCAATTGTGAAGATGGTACATGTGTTATAGGTGGTAATGACGATGATGCATGTAATGTTGTATGTAAATAATGTAAAGATTGCAGATCACTGTGGGTGTTTACTGAGTTACTGGTAGTCTGTTCGACATCAAGTATGGTTGATGATGCAGGAGACAGTGGTGTCTTACTGGTTGAGGCTTCTGGGTTGTTATCAGGGACTTGGGTAGAAGTCAAAGTAACATTTTTTGTAACATGTGAATGGGTTCCATTTGCAACGTCATCCAGTTCTTGTGTGGTGTTTAGAACAGGAACAGCAGGTAAGAAAGTGGACTGATTAGCAAAACTGGACACAGAGCCAGAGTTACCCATAATTCCAGGAAGGATCATACCCCATGACATAGACGAATCTGAAGAAGGCACCACTGTTGGTGCTGGTGGAGAAGGAACTGGTTTGGGCAAAGGTATTTTGTTCTTTGATGCTGCTAGTTCACCTTTCAGAACGTTCTGCACACTCATAACAACATCATGAACACCTGGAATGGCAGATGAAAGTTCTCCAATGTTGGTTGCTTCAGCTTCCTCCATGACCTTGTCTGTGACAGTAGAGGATGCAGAAGAAGAAAGTTCTGAAGAAATTATGGGAAGGTTCTGGTGATAATAGTTCGGGAATCCTGCTTCCCCAGCTTCACTTTCACCATTGGCAATGATGCTCTGAATTTCCTCCAAGGTCATCAGACGTTTTACAAGGTCCCCTGCTTCATCAAATGTGTAGAATTCATATCGGTCAGGGTTCAGAAGCCCTACTGGGCTTCCCACCATGACTGCTGCAGTTGGTTTTGGTACAGGATTCCCAGCAGCATCGGCAAAGTATTTCTTTGTACCATTTCCTAAGTCCATAATCACAGACACTGATGTTACCACACTAGAGGGGAAAAATGAAATCAACATATTAGGGCTATAAGTGAATAAGACAGCAAATAATTCAATAATTCTTAAATTCATGAACAATGATCAACACTTAATGTGGTCTTCTCATAATTCTTTTCAGCTTGCAACTGGCAGAACAGAATTATACACAGTATCTACCAAGCAGCAAAGGCAACAGACAGCAAGTGACAGGCCCAGAAAAAGAAAAAGAAAAAGGGGAGAAAAAAAAATCTGTCCTCCAGCAAGGGCAGGCTGTGATCCTTATTTCAGCTGCTACTTGGGTACCAAATATTATAGTGGTGATCATAATAACCAAGATGAATGTGGGTGAAATGTAATTTGCATTAAATATGTGAGAAACACATAAAGAATTTAGTTGCAAAACCTGGTTGAAAGTTGTCACTTGGGTAGCTTAGGTATAAATGGAAGAATAATACTAAAATGGATCTTAGTGAAATATAGTATAAGGCGTGGAGTGGATTTGAGTGTCTCAGGACAGCTACAAGTTTATGTTCTTCACAGATGACATTGAAACTCATTTTTTCACAGAAGGCAAAGAAATTATTTATTGGCTGAGGTAAATATTATCACCTTCTGAAGGAATATTCTGCTTACAGAATTAGTTAATCAGTTAGTTACTTAGTTACTGACTTTCACAGTTTCGGAACTACGAATCTTGAAAAACCTAAATGCCTTATCCTTTCTAGATAAAGAAAATTATACATACAATGTCTACACATATGGGAGTTTTGAAATGTCTATTTTTGGAATTACTGTATTTGATGGGCCAAAATGGAGACATAATAATAATTAAATTACTGTTATAATTAACTTTTTTTCAGAGTATTTTTGTGACTTGATACATCTGATGATGGCCACATGGCCGAAAAACCTAACAAGAAATATTAAACAATCATATGAATGTATTGTTGTGATAGACGGTATTTTATTGTACTTTTAGTTGTGTGCTATACAACAGGATGTAAACCCAAAGTTTAAACTGAGGATACTGTATTTTGAATCTGTTTTATTTTTATACGCACATCAATTTATGTGCCCAGTTTAAGATTTTATGGAGTTATACCTCTACTCCCTCATGTGCCTTCATGGACAGCACCACAGTGGTAAATTTACTTTACATTCCTTTACTTAACCTCATTTTACTTCACTTCATGTTATATACGTGCAATTACAACCATCAAGTCACCCTATAATAAACCTTAGAGGCTTACCTATAGTATATACAGGGTGTCCCAGGAGGAATGTGCCAGACTTTGGGAGAGTGTTCCTTATGTTAAACTATACCGATATAACCCAAAACACCTATATCCAAAGTTGAACGGTTACGGAGATAATGGCCA
>Ga0123357_10008237_pt1 | contig 12997 bp, 9 predicted proteins | sample TergutEmb28metaG_FD_89873 | JGI IMG/M metagenome (GOLD analysis project Ga0123357, IMG submission 89873) | Embiratermes neotenicus P4 segment gut microbial communities from Petit-Saut dam, French Guiana - Emb289 P4 | ecosystem: Host-associated > Arthropoda: Insects > Digestive system > Gut ...
GTGATTCTCCGAGTTCAAAGTAAACAGGATTTTGTTGTTAACTACAAAAAGCATAAGTAAGAGGATATATTGAGATACAAAGGGTAAAATTTCCAACCTTCTAAACAGATTCCTACATGAAACATTATTTTTATAACCCATCATAATTCCAACAATTCTTTTTTGCATTCTAAATATTTTCAAAGCATGGGGTGAAATGCCCCAGAAAGGTAAGCCATAACTCATAACTGCATTAAAATAAGAGTAGTAAACAGTTTTCAAAGTATTGAGGGACATAAATGGTCTAATACTCCTCATCATGTAGCAAGCTGAACTTCGTTTTGGGATAATATATTCAATGTGGCAACTCCAATTTATTGTATCATGTATACATATGCCCAGAAATTTAGTTTGAGGTAGAGTTGTTATTAGGTTACCATTACAAACAATGTTTATATCATACGTAGGCTTGTTTTTAGTCTTAAATTGAATGTAATGAGTTTTGTCAATGTTTATAGAAAGTAGATTTACTTTAAACCATTTATTTACACAGTGAAAAGCTGTGACAATGTTGGTTTGAAAATCTTTCGAATTAGAACTTTTTACTATTATACTTGTATCATCGGCGAACAATATGGGTACAGTTTTATCATTTACGGTTTTGGGCAAGTCATTAACATATATGAGGAACAGCAGTGGACCTAAGACCGAACCCTGAGGGACACCGTCACTTATTTTTCCCCATGCAGAAGGACTTGTTTGATTCATATGAAGCTGTAACTGATGGTTTGTGCTTCCATGCTGCAACATATAATTGGTATTTCAATAATTTTAAGGCCGAAGGACTGAAAAGTGGAAAAGAAAAAAAGAAAGAAAGAAAAAAAAAGTAAATAAAAGTGGAAACATAACAGAATGAAGAATATAATTACTTTGATCCAAGAAACCATGTGCATATCATACGATATCACTGATGACAGTTTTGGATAAACCAAAATGTGCCTGTCTCTGGTGTACTACAATGATGATACAGGATTTCAGTTGGTAAATGTACAGTTTCTCTACAGATTACAATGGGATTCCTGATGACCCGTATTTCATAAACACCAAGTAATGATCTGTGAAGCTATGGCAGATTAAATTTACAATTTACAATTGATACATGTTACCTAGACTTTTTTGGGTAGCAAATATGATAAGCACAGATCAGACACAGAAATTTATGACATTTTCACGTAGGAAACGCTTGGAAATGGGCAGACCTACTAGGAAATAAGAGAATACGAATAACATTAAGGTGGTTCACAGGGATGCAGATTCTCAGAATGTTATTCACATGAAACGTAGTTAATGTCATGTCCAATGGTGCTGAATCTCTGGGCTGTTGCCAGAAGGCTAATTACACGATTTAAAATAATAAGCATTCATTTTTAAAATTACAACATGTGATCAAACATGGCGCTAGAATGAACAGCACTTCGGGTGGACCCGGTTCAAATCTTGGCCTCCAAATTGGCTATCCTGAGGCTTCTTGTTGTTATATTATGCCCCTCTTGGCGAATCCCGGAATTTTAACAGGAAACAAGACCACGAACGCTTCCTTCCACATCCCTTCCCTTGCCATTTAACACTGTGTAATCCGAACAATTGACAGGAACTGAAACCAGTAATCAGAATTAGATATAATGTGTGAGTGGCAACTCTGATACCGGTAATGCACCAAAGAAGCGGTAGTTTTTATTAAATAATACGCCAAGGTGTTAAGAGTTTATCCGTCATTTTGTAAACACGTGGGACATACTGACTAAGACGACGATCACAAAAGCTGTCACTGAAATACATCAGCACATGAGTCAAAGACATGATGCCAGGCGCGGAAGACTGCATGACGCGAAAACAGAAATGGCTCGTCACTCTGAATCTACGGTATACTAGATGTTCTGTGCTCTGAATCACGCGTTATTTGCGCAACTGCACATCCGTGAATAGCCGGTTTACCGCTAGGACATACATGACAACAATAACGCCATACCATCCAGTGACACTGCAAGAAAACTACCACAATCCACAACCTACTAACCAACTCAGCAATCAACATTAAAGCTACAAATTGAATAATTTATATAAAAATAGCATAACAATTTAAGTTATTATAAACATTGTAATTAGGTCAACAAATTTTACCGGAAAGGTCTATGAATAAAAATAAAATGAACCAATAACGAGTTAATATGTAACTGTAATTTCGGTGATATCTTGCCGGTCCTAATCCCATTCCAGTGATCTTCGTGAGAATGCAGTCAAATCTGTAGATAAAGAATGCTTCGAAAGAAAATGTGGATTTGTGGTGGACACAATGGCACTGGGGCACGTTTATTTCCCAGAACATGGGTTATCACCTGTCAGTATCGTTCTACCAACGTCCCACATTAATTATTTAATTATTAATTAACTCATCGACACTACATAATCTTAGCAACCGGCAGTGGCACTAAATGACACGCTTAAGGAATTAAAAATGACAAACTATGTACTGAAATTAGTAGCAGCCATCAGAGCAATCACACGGAAGCAGTTACAAAACCCCTTTGTCATATGGCACACGGCAAAGTAGAAGTAAGGAGACATTTTCAACACGAGATGTAGGCCTAATGTAATTCACATTCGATGTGCGACTATTTTAAGATTTACAGTAATACAAAATTCATAATTTCACCGCAGAGTTCCGTTTGTAGCACACACTACAATGTTATAGGTTGCACAGCATCGTGTAGTTTTATTAAAATTTATTAATTAACATTAACAAAGACTCGGTATTTACGGAACAGTCCTTAAATGTCCATAATTTATAGGAAAATTACAAGTTGTCCCCTAAATACAGTGTATTTGTTGCTTTGAATTACTAACATTCAATACAATGTAACAGATAATATCGACAAGTGCACCTGCATTAAAATGTACACTTTCACATGCAATCCACTAAGACTCCAACAAGTTTCGATCTTCTTCAAATCATCCTCAGGTTAGTTTACTTCAAACAAGCATGTATAAAACACAGGTGAATTATGAAATAGATTACAATTTTAGTCATGTAAATCTATTTGATAAGTCATAATTAAAATTTTAGTGATTTTAATCTATTTCATAATTCATACTTAACAATCTAGTCGTTTTCATCTATTTGATAATTCATAATTAAAATTTTAGTCATTTTAATCTACTTGATAATTCATCTGTGTTTTATATGCTTGTATGCTGTAAACTCCCTGAGGATGATCTGAAGAAAATCGAAACATCTTGAAGTTTTGGCGCATTATATGTGAAAGTGTGCACGTTAGTGCATGTGCATTTGTTGGTATCATCTATTAAATTGTTCATTAACGCAAGATATGAATACTATGAAACCCAGTTATAATGTCAATCTCGCCGATCAGATTACAGAATTTTTACTCATTTATATTAAATGGTTGCACAAATAAATTACAAGGCCCGCAACAAGAAACAGTCAAATGTACTGCTTACTATTAACCTTTTGGCGCCAGAATTAATTTTTTAAATTTTAGCACACCCTGTATATAAAATGCGAATAATACAGGAACCAAATATGTTAGAATTACGAAACAAACTGCATTTTGAAGAGGAAAAGACGGAGAGTATATACCATGTTTAAAATATTCAGTACCTGTATTTGTTGAATGAATATATAAAATGCAACGTTTAGAGTTTAGCGGTGCGGCGCGACCACTATAGTGGTCGTTAGGCGTCAAAGGGTTAAATACTGTGAATTTTGAACTTCGTACTCGAAACATCACACCGGTTTTCTAAATCATAAATCACCACTGGCGGTTTCCCCTGGAGGAACGTAAATGTTACTAGCAGTAGTAGGCTAGTTGCCACCTATTTCAAGCCTTGCTTCTCGTAAAATCACCTTATACGAACTGTATAAAATTAAAATCAGAACTGATGATGTTCACTAAAGTGCATGCCTTTTGGAGCAGCACGTATAAAAGAAACCAAACCTCGTTATTCAGATTAACAGGTGTAACTACCATGCAACCGGCTGTGGAGGCGCCAAACACACACAATCATGCGAATTCACGAACTGAAATTAATAAACATGGTGACATCCATTCAGTATCACGAATAACAATTAATCCGCTTAAAATTTAGCCACTATATTTTGAGACATCTCGTATAGAATGTACAAAATTCAAGAAACGCTTTGGTGTCTAAGAAATCAACGGCCGACCAGAGCACCGGCCTTCTACCTTTGCACCTACCAGCAATTCGCCAGGGCAACAACGTCAGTATTGATAGGCCTAATACTATACGTCACCCTATGTTTCATGTTACAATCGCTTCCGGAACGCACCGGTCGAGATATATACGTCCACAAAATTTCATTTACTGGCAGACAAAAAAAACTCTCTCCTAAATCCATAAACATTTCTAAAACTTCATATCTCTTGAAGAACACGTCTCTTCATTGTTACATCGATTCTTCGGTTCAGATGCAAAATTTCAGAAATATGTAGCTTGTAATGTATTAAAAAATCCCCAAAGCTAAAGACTGAGTTTGAGTACTTTTGTAGCTTATTTATCACTCAAATTAATGGAACCGCTGACCTCAATCTTTATATAAATCTGCGGGCCCCAAAAGTCGGGAGGTCATATGGACTGCTTCCTACCTGTTAAATGTAAGAATGTTCAGGAAATCCGGAACTGCTTCCTACACTAAGTCCCACTCGGCAACTACTAAACTGCACAGAAATTCTGGGCGGGCCAACGGGAGGCTAAACATAGGTAGTGACGAGTGCCAACAGTGGCTGTCCACCGCGCACGAACACATTCAACATATCCCACTTTAACGGCCCACGTTACACAAGCAACGTTCAAAAACAGCAAACAACGGAATCTAAAATGTCGCCCGAAACAGCTTTTGTCTCTGAATGTATTCGGAAGTGTCACTAAGAAACCTATGAGAATTCAGTCAATAAAAGTTGCAAAGAAGAGGGTCATTACTGTTATCTACGGATCGGTTAACACGGTTACTAACGGCCCAACATGGAGTCATTTCTCGCGTCTATCCTAGGAAGTAGACTCAATCCATTAGTAAAGTGACAGTACAACGGAAATAGTACAAATAACAACACCATATACAAAAATCCAACGTTATAAAAATGCATGTGACAGCCTCACCTCAAACAAGACAGGCAATTACGTGTTAACATTTTTGAGTGTGTGTTTGTAGCCTCATGTATCCAGCATGCAACGTGCTTACGCCACACTGTCATCTGTGGCCTGCCCGGCTGTACGATATTTTCCGCATTATCTCGTAAAAGACGCGATTCTCGAAAAAGTTACTGAACATAAAATGTGTTTTGATTTTATTCACTCCAACTTTTGTCTGAAACATTCGTCATTCTATGAAGAAATGGACGAGATGTGACCATAAATGTGTACTGGTCTTCGTGTAAAGTACCTGTTATTCTTGTCAGATTTCACCGAAGCCTGAAATTCCTCAACAGATTTTCGAAAAATAATAAAATAACGAATTTCATTAAAACCAATCTAGTGGGAGCCGAGTTGTTCCATGCGGTCGGACAGACGGACAGACATGACGAGGCTAATAGTCGCTTTCCGCAATTTTGTGAAGGCGCCTGAAAATCAATTGTCTCGCAACAAGGCAATCAGGAGAACTTGGCCCGAAAATGGGATGAAGTACCACAGAAAAGAAGGAAACGAAGAAGAAGAAGAAGAAGAAGAAGAAGATGATGTAGTGATGATGATGATGATGATAATGATAATGATGACGAGGACAGTGACGACATGTAGACAAACTGATCCTTGAGGATTCGTCATGGCAACCCCATTTTATAACTGAACAGAATAATGAGACATCGGCTGATCAAGGAGGACATTCAGTTAACCTCGGAACGGGGATTCTGCCTCGTCATTTTTATGGAAGAATAATACGATGAGTAAGTGGGATGAGGATAACAAAACTACAATACGTTTCCATCCAAAAATTTAGTAGCTTGGATGTCATTCAACTTTCTACAACAGAACAGAACAGAACACCACCAATACTGCGATCCTGAACTCAACTCCTTCCAACATAACCTGCTTTCTTTCGTTTTAATATTACCTTGCATGTACTGTTTCGTCATCCGTTCTACATGCCCGGGCCACCCTTACTTATTCGAGTCCCCTAATTACGTAGAATTAATCACAGACCCTAATAACTATTCGTAGGTTTTCATAACGAAACAACATGCAAGAAATATGCAGTAAACTGACACCGAACTCCTCGGTGGGTATTTACTGGAAGAAGAAGAAATGATATCGGGATTTGAACCTGTGGTCCATTGGAAACGGTACACAGAAAATGAAAATTGTCATTACACAAGAAAAGTGTCTGTTTTCAAAACCAGGCGCCTAAAACGACGAAAATATTTTATAAAATTAAACCTGTTTACTTACGGATGATCTACAGACACACAAAGCAGGTAAATAATCTCGCTGTGACAGGAAGGAGCTAAGACATTCCCGCGACTATCTGCTGTGGACAACACCGGGACAGAAACTTTAAATAACCCAAGAAGCACCTCCCACTCAGTTCCGATAATTATCAGCGAGGTATGCGACAGTGAAACATAAAATATAATTTTAATTTCGCTGTCACATGCCATAGACCACAGGATTTTAAGAGCTGGTTGTCCTAACCTGAGGTTTGCCTGTTTAGTGGCCCCGTAAGCTGCTGCATGGCTGTGAATTATGCATTGTCAACGATATTAAGTAGGCACCCGTGGTTAATTTTAGAATTCTGCCCACGAATTTACGTGACGGTACTGAAAGATATCAAGCAAACCCTCAATCCGACACCTACACGTCCGGAATTCCAACCAAGACACAACGGTGTGTAGACTCCTACTGCACAACATATCTCCCGCTAGCGGTAGACACAAGGGACTATTTCCCTTTCCTTTAAAGTACTTATGGTTTATTTACCTACGATGTCGGTTGAGAAACGACGAATTATAAACTACGGTATATGAGGGGAAAAATGTGTCGTGGCCTAATTTGAGGCACAATCCCGGCATTTTTCTTAGGGCCCGGAGGAAAAACACGAAAAATCTTTCCAGGCTTTTCGGTGTCCCGGTCCAGCTCGAACCTGGTACCCCCTGAATTCAAGTCACAATTATTAGTATTAATATAAGTACTTCAGTGGCCTTTTAACGGGCCGTACATTGCTCCGTCAGAGGTACTGACGGCGTTACAACACGGCACAGGCTACTGCCCTGTTTCTGGAGACCCTTGTAGCAAATTAAAACGTGCGAGATTTTAGGTTATGACAGCTGTGTCAGTGAGTATTCAGAGCTCCTGGGATGTCACGATGTGTCAAATGTTACCAGGTTATTGAACCTTCGTAGGACCTTGCTGCCCTCACCTTCTAAATTCCAAAAGAAATCTCGACTACTGTGGACTGCTCGGATCCTGAAGCTGGAGGCGGAAAGGTTCTCGAAAAGATCGGCAATTATGTACCAGTCGACACGGTGTCATATCCCAGAAGATTTGGCTCTTAAGCTTAAAATCTCTCACGTCTAACGTGCTGTGAGACATGCGATATGAAAGCTCTTTAATGACCCAAACAAACTGACAATGGGCCAAATAATTCGAGAATTGTTCATAACTTGGCAGCCACAAAAATCAACATACACATATAAAAATACACATTACGCTTTGCGCATGCACCAAATATAGCTGACAAGACTAATTCATACGCAGGGGTGGACAGACCATGATGATAATTCTATAAAGGTCAGCAACAATGGTCCGACCCATCAGGCCGCAGAAGTAATATAGTGGGAACTGACCACTGTCTTAAAAAAAATGCGCGACATAGAATACATGGCATTTCAGTGGTTGGCGCTAGTTCCATATTCAGAGTATTGGTTTTCATTAAACTGACAGATCCTTTTGTTATTTATCATTTTAACATTATGGGCGACAATTCAATTTTGCCTAGGAGCTTCTGTCTTCAGTATGGCAGGTGTGTACAATAAGATACGTGATGGACATACATCTAGGGTACGTGACGGGCCATGTATCTAGGGTATATGACAGGCACACTTTCAGAACACGTGAAGGGCACACTTCTAGGATAGGAGATGGGCATATATTTAAGAGTAAGTGATAGGCATACATCCGGTGTACGTGAGATTGCTTCTGTCCAGTTCGTAGACGGATTCAACGGTTCGGTGTTTCTGAAATTTTCTACGCCACACAGTCCTTGAGCGACAGATGCCAGACTGAAGTCACTCATGTGTGGTGTGTAGTCTAAAAGAAATACTGCAGTCACGGGTTTGCGCGTTGTAATTTAGCGTCAATACAGTTCTGCAAGATGCATAAATCACAGGTACTTGGAAGGCGCAGATAATGAGCAATTAATTCTCTTGTGTCTCGATTACATACAGCAAAAATTTAGCTAACGGAAGAGTACCAATCAGTAAAATGTGCACGGACAGATATCTCTTTTGCGCTATTGCCACCACTCACCGAAACTAATTCGAATGTTCCGGGTTCGAGACACAGTTAGACCTTAATATACAGGAGCGTTATCAACCGGTGGGACGCGCCCCAGTGATGAAATCTGGGAGTCAGAGGAGCAAAACACGGGATCTCGAAAATATTTCATATTTAAAATTAATACATTGTGTTCCACGCAAAACCGGCCCTGCTGCACGGTGAAATCACGAAAGGATTTTGTTTCTTTTAGTTTCTGATACACTAAATGCAAACTCTTTTACAGAACACGATAGAAATGTCACAGGTCTCCGGATTAAATGACCGGATTTGTCAACGTGTGGTTTTTATCTGTGGAGATACATGAAAGGCAAAGTTTACGAATCAAATCCTCACAATTTAGATGATCTGAGGAAGAACATTCGAAGCGCTACAGGCACTATCGAAGTTATCGTTTTGCGTAAGGAGTATATAAACAAGAAAACACACTTACAAAAATGTACTGATTCACAGGGATCCAATTTGAAGCATATTCTGTACGAGCGTGCAATTTACTGCGCCAAAAACTGAACAAAACAAAATCCTTTCCTGATTGTGCTGTGCACGCTGGCCACTTTTACGTGGAAGGGCTGTATAATTCCAAAATGAACATAAATTTAAAAACACACTTCTTGAAGAACCTGAAACTTCGTTTTTGCGGCAGTGGGATCCGAATAGCTAGACACAATGATCGATGGAATATGAGATGCCAGAATGTTTGGATCACCGCTGTAAAGGGCCAAGACTTCCTCAGTGTGAACCCGTTTTCTGTAAACAATTCACGCATTTCCACCGACACTAAACGGCCCTCAACATCTGTCCTTAACACAAAGACATGCCAACGCTGACAATAAAACTGAACCAAGTAGTAAATGGAGTCGCCATTCTTACCGACTGAGCAGGCTCGAAATAGCGTGCTCCACATTTAGAGTTGCTGTTTGTATCCTCGGGTTTCGGCGAACGTACCGTGCACACGATACGGACAGTTTACTGACATGTCTCAGTACAGTCTAGTCAACGTTTGTTACAGACACAAACCACAAGCTCCATACGCAGCATCACAAGAAATATTAACGAAAAATGACACACTTCAAGCTGCAGAAACTTTTTCCAGTTGCAGTTGCTTGAAGGGATTCTCGTAATATAAAACGACGGAAGACTGCCTCATTTAGTTCATATTTCTCGCAATTTAAAAATATAAACAGACGCGCATTCATACGAGCATTGTATTATCTTGTATTATTTTTTGATGTGCACCGGATGGCCACCTACAGGTGTGATGATACCAGATGCTGCATAATACAGTTTTGACCTCCTCGTGATGAGCACATTGTGCTCGAAACACGTACAGGGCTATAATAAACTTATTATAAAACAAGAATTTGTGCATTAAGTTGGTTAATTACTAAGATTAGCCTGTATTAGTCTACTTGTGTAGCTTAAGATAAAAGTAACTAAGGGCACTAAGAAGCCGCGTTTTTATATTCTATTCTTCACGGCCCTAATTTCATACTAGACATATTAAACACATCACTCCGTAGTCACAGACCTACCCTCTCACCTACCCACTTACCTACCAACACACACTCAATGCACGCATTCAGCTTACTCAGTCTCTACCAGTACCTGAGCACACTAGCTGTTTTCAGGCAAGAACTCTGAAACTTATCAAAAACGTGGTCAAATTAGAAGGTAAACTCAAAAAAACGCAGGTAATGTAACAATTTCGTGCGTTACAGACTATGGCAGGAATAAGAGGCAACTGAATGTAACAGAACTCATCAGCACAGAGACACTAAAGTAGTGACTTCCTGACCGTCTGCATGGGCCGCGACGCCTGCGCCTTAGGGAGAAAGTACCTGCGCTTCATGAAGCCGCCGTCCTTGAAACAGATCTAAGAATAGACAACGGTCAAATTTCAATTTTTATACAGATACGTAGATTTAATTTGGAAACACCACGTGGTAAAAATTCTGAAAGGCAGTATAAATGTCCTAAGAACTTAAAATAACGAAATTACTGACGTTTAAAATGTGACTAACAACTCCACGAAATAGCGCTATTCTTCAGAAGCTAACAGTTGCTTAGAAATTTCCCCGTTATCTTTCGGAACCCTAAGGATCGTCTCTAGGGTCACAACAGCCAGCCAATGGTGTCTAACCTGAGCCAAATGAGTCCAGTCCGTAATCTGCCATAATGCTGAATACGCATTTAGTATTATCCCACCATCTACGCCTAGATCTGCCAAGTCGTCTCTTTGCTCCAGGTTTTCCCACCCCAACTTTGTGTGCACTTACCTTCTGCCTCACGCATGCCACATTCCCCGCCAATCTCATCCTCCTGATTTTATCATACTAATAATATATGGCGAGCAAGTACAGGTTACGAAGCTAATATGATTTTCGCCAAACACTTGTTACTTTCCCCTTCTCAGGTCCAAAAATTGTCCTCAGTATCCTGCTCTCTAAATCCCTTGGTCGTATGTTCCTTCCGTCATGTGACAGACCGAGTTTCACACCCATATAAAACGACAGGAAATGTTACAACAATAGAAAGAATTCCCTGAATTGAATCAGCTCTTAAATTGAGGACTCGTATCTTCTGGGAAGTGATGTTGCGGTCTCGAGTGAGTAGTTCCCGAATTCTGAGGTGTGCCATCCCCGTTGTGTTTAAACTATAAGGTGAGGTAAATTCAGTCAAAAACACAACTATAAATATATGTCTAAATGATGGTGTTTATTAGCAATGGAAAAACCACATGTTTCGGCCTATAGCGGCCATCTTCAGATGTTTAGATTTTGAGATCTCAACATCACCACGCAGTTTAGGCATATTATACACGTATAAAACTCTTTTAGCAAGAAAGTTGTCAAACCTGAAGATGGCCGCTATAGGTCGAAACATGTGGTTTTTTCCATTGCTAATAAACACCATCATTTAGACATATATTTATAGTTGTGTTTTTGACTGAATTTACCTCACCTTATAGTAGTTCCCGAAGTTTCTAAGGGCTGCAATACTTCATCTTCAAGGCTGAAGCAGTCCAAAAAGAAAAATTCGTTCCTTCGAGACGACGTAAACCACTCATCCTGCGACGCAGCGCCCCATCTTAGAAGAAGTGGAACTTCCCCGACGAAGGAATGAGAACCTGAAATTTCGCTGTCCTAATTATTTCGAGAAATGAAATAATGATTTGTTAGTGTATTTCACAAATATTTTGAATTTTGTTTTATTTTCTTAATACATAAAGAGCTCTCTTCGAAGCAGTTAACGGCGAAAGAAATGTTGGAGTTCCTGGAGTGATGCAGACCTGCCCAGTAAGGTCCAGTTTAACAAAGTAGGGAATTCAGTTCTCATGGCTGTGAAAATTTCCCCCGTTTACAACTTAAATTTACCGAACCGTCGGTGCAGCAACATGACTACGTGCTGCAGCTCACGGCACAGAACAGAAGTGTTCCGTTCTACTTTGACGTTGGACCCGCCCAGGAATCAGTAGGCACTTAAGTCGGCAGGACGACAACGATGGTAACACGGAGCGCGTGGTGCTGACAACAGGGAGGTAATTTGTCGTATAATTTTCAGTAGCAGCGGCAGTCTCTATGCATTAATACCGATTTTCGAAAGTGGCTGTGAAGTGAATAGCAACAGATAGTCGAGGGGTCAAGAGTTCAAACTCTGGCCCACAATCAGCCAAATGCGACTGAAATTATTCGTAGTTCTTCACAGTTTCCTGAATAAATGCTGGGGTATTACGTACAAACAGTTCTGCACCTCAAACCACGCATTTCTCCATTCAGTATTGACACCTATTATTACACGATGGAGCACGCGGCGATGCAGTTGGTTGGGGCACTGCGCTACAAGCCGGAAGGTCGAGGGTTCGATCTCTCACGGCGTCACTGGAATTTTTCATTGACATAATCCTTCCGGCCGCACTACGGTGCTGGGGTCGACGCAGTCTCCAACACAAATGAGTACCAGGATTATTTCTTAGGGGGTAAAGGTTGCCGGTAGGTAGGGTTGTCAACCTTACCACCTTCATGCGCCGACTGGGTGCCTCAACCTCCTGGAACCCTCAAGGTCTGAATAGGCCTCTACAGAAATTGCCTTACCTTTACTATTATATGATATACAAAATACACAGCTAACGAATGTTGTTAAATAAGCAAAGGCAGTAATAAAAAATAGTCTAACACAACTTTAATTAACTATCTTTTAAATAATTTACAGCAACATGTTTCGGCTCTTACAAGCCATCTTCAGACTGAATATAAAGGAGTATATATAATACAATATAATAATACATTACAATAATAATAATGATGTGTTGGACTCTATTATTACTTTATTTATTAGACTGTAACACAACAGGGATGCCTGATATGAAAATTTTAAAAAAAAAAAAAAAAAACCCCCACCAGGGCTTATTGCGCACTACCACAAACCACCCACCCAA
>Ga0123357_10008238_pt1 | contig 12997 bp, 5 predicted proteins | sample TergutEmb28metaG_FD_89873 | JGI IMG/M metagenome (GOLD analysis project Ga0123357, IMG submission 89873) | Embiratermes neotenicus P4 segment gut microbial communities from Petit-Saut dam, French Guiana - Emb289 P4 | ecosystem: Host-associated > Arthropoda: Insects > Digestive system > Gut ...
CGGCTGTCCGCGACTGCTTATTCAATTTATTCGCAGCTACCCTCCTTATCGGAGGCCGTTCCTCTATCCACAACCTGAGGACGCGCCATGCCGTGGTGACAGGGACCCACTACATAGACTGCTAACCTCTAAACTTTGCATTTTATATATTTATTCAACAAATATAGGTACTGAATATTTTAAATACGATATATACTCTCCGTTTCTTTCTCTTCAAAATGCAGTTTGTTTCATAATTCTAACATATTTGGTTCCTGTATTATTCACATTTTATCTACAGTGTATGCTAAATTTAAAAAAAAAAATTCCGGCGCCAAAAGGTTAACAAAATTACAAAGAAACTTATTCGAGTATTTTTGTTGTGATTTCTGTTTTGCGTATCCGAAATATTCGCCGTCTATGTTTTGCTACCCCTGATCAAGGAAGCCTTATAAGTGTGTGTACCTCCTGTTAACGGTAGTGGTATAGTAAAAGTAACAACAAAATTAAACTGAAAATGTACATTTATAGACCATCTGATTCAAGGGAGGACGACAGGGATGACTAAAGCCTTTGTTTCATTTTCCAATCCAGTCCTGAGAAATCGTTGAGAAATGTAATTTCTGCTACTTCTTCTGCCCGACAAATTAAAATTCGACGGGTTTTACTTTCTGAAACACAAACTTTCGACTGTTTCTTCTCTCCGAAATATAAAATGTCGACGATTTATTAAGATGATAAATAAAACGTCGACGGCTTTTTCTCTCCGAAAAATAAAATGCCGACTGCTTATATTCTCCGAAAAATAAAACACTAACGGTTTGTTCTCTTCTAAAAATAAAATTTCGACACCTTCTCATCTTCGAAAAATTAAATTACGACAGTTTCTTCTGTCTGAAGAATAAACCTTTGGCGGCTTTTTCTCTTCGAGGAATTCAACTTCGGCGGTTTGTTCTTTCCGAAAAATAGAATGTCGAGCGTTCCGTCTGTCTGAAAATGAAGCCTCGACTGCTTTTTCACTCCGAAAAATGTCGACAGCTTGTTCTACGTTAAAACGAATATCTCAATGGCTTTTTGACTCCGACAAATTAACGTCAGCGTCTTGTTCTCTCTGCAAACTAAACTGTCGATGGCTTCTTCTATCCGAAAAATAAAATTTCGACAGTTTTTTTTCGGTGTGGAAAATAAAACATCGACAGCTGATTCTCTCCGAAATAAAAATATCGACGATTTGTTGTGCCCAAAAATAAAATGTCTCCATTTTTTTGGTATGAAAAATAAAACATCGACAGCTTCTTCTGCCCCCCCAAAAAAGTCACTGGCGTCTTCTGTTGCAACTGCAAATCAAATTTACCTTATTTGGAAGACACTCCAATCAATTAGGAAATCAACGAAAAATGCAAGTGCGCTGCAATAATGGACACTCCGCTTATTTGTTCTCATGCTTTACACGCAGTTCGTCAAGTAATAAGACACTTGCCTAGTGTTAGAGAGCCTGAAGACCGTTCACACAAATACCGAACGCAAATTCATTTTCACTTTAATACATTCCGTGGTTCAACAAATAACTGCATCGGTTCAGTTTCTTGTATTTGAAATAACAACGACGAAGCTTTAACGACTCTTACCGACGCCTGCATTAAAAAATATATTGATGTGCTTTTGTTTCTCAGTTCGTAATAATTCACAAGATCCACCTTCCATTCCTGCCAAACACTGTCCATGACTCACCGTGCGTTGCTAACTGATATCCACATCTCATCTTTCTTGCTGCCAGTGCATGCACTACCTACCTGTAGTGGCTGTCAGTCGATGTCTTCTCGAAGTGTTGAAACTTCAGCTTAATTTTATACAGTGAATTCACAACACAATCACGAAAACAACATGACGTATCACCTTATAAACATCAGTATCCACCTTATGTATCCGTATGGATTCAGACACGTGTCTTTCACTGTTGAGGTAAAAGACAAACACGAGCAAAATTAAGTTCTGCCTTACTGAATGTTAGTCCCTACAATGCGAGTTATTGACAGGGAGAAATTGTAAAGGGTCTCTTCTAACTCTCTCCCTCTCGCATTGATATCACTGGTTGTGCCGACCGAACCTGCCAAATTAACACCCTGCGGTATAAAAAAATCCACACATAAATATAGGGTTATTAAAAATGATTGTCGGGGTTTTAACAACTTGTCATACACAATACACTTGAGATAGAAGTATATGTATTTTTTATTTAATAGAACAACACTCCCAGTTTCTGTTACATACCTTACAGGTGCTCTTTGAGAATTTATAGATCCATCGGTGCAACTACATACTGCTATCTCAAGTGTATTGTGTATGATAAGTTGTTAAAATCCCGACAATCATTTTGAATAACCCTGTACTTAAAAACTAAACACCCCTATCACATGGCTCTAATTTACGAGACGTATCCAGAAATCCTAACTCGGGCACCTATCGGGGAGGGCAGGGAGGACACAATCACTTACAAACCAAGTAAAAAAGAAAAAAAAATCACATGCGCAGGGTTGTCAATATGACCTTAACCTACACCCTGAGTCATGGTGGCTACCGCATCAAATACAGAGTTGCCTGGCACAGCTGGGCTATTATCATGACCAGCCTGGGGCCGGACTAACGTCATGATAAGCTGTAACTGATTTGCTGCGAGTACCCAGCCCATCCTCCTGCGGATGGGTCCTCAACCGCTAACAGTTCAGCCGACAATGGGTTTTAACATTACGGTTTGCGCGTTGCTCCTCTTCTCTTTGTCCTGGGTTCGACGTCTGTTGCTCTTTCCTCTGGAGCGTTGTAGCCGTTGATATTGAAACACATCACAACACAACACTTTGTCCGTTTTCTTTCACTAACGCACTTGTTCACACTACTCGCTTTGTAATCACTCCCGAAAACACACACGTCACGTATTTTAACCCTTTGACACCTAACGACTACTATAGGGGTCATACCGCACCGCTAACTTCTAAACGTTGCATTTGATATATTTATTCAACAAATATAGGTACTGAATATTTTAAACATGGTATATACTCTCCGTTTCTTTCTCTTAAAAATGCAGTTTGTTTCATAATTCTAACATATTTGGTTCCTGTTTTATTCACATTTTATATGCTAAAATTAAAAAAAAAAATAATTCCGGCGCCAAACGGTTAAAAACACAAGAAACGACGCTCGCGCATCGCATAATGCAAACATGCTTGCAGGTATAACATTGCAATAGTCGGCCTGTAAATTTTGACAGTTTATAGACGGTGATTTGAACGTACCTAGCTAGCTGTCTTAAAAATTCAATATGCTGTGATATCATACATTACTCGTTCAAATTAAAATTGTGTACATTTGTTTTAATTTGATTATAATCTAGACCCATTAATTTTACGTCCCCGTGCCATTTAGCCTATTCTCGTGTTTGAATGAACCAAACACAATTTGTTGTCTTTTAATTTAATAAACAAAATGGGACGTCCTGTGTTGGAAAGAAATAGTGGATAAGAACGGTGAGCTGTAGAGGATGTGGCACTGCTCGAGAGTGACGAGAGAAACAAAGTAAAATCATGAACACATGAGTAAAGACAGGAATTACCTGGCTGGAAATCTGGGCACAGGGAAAGGTCGTAAGCTGAATATTTGAAGTGTGAGGCCGATTTATGTGCATCGTCGACTGGAAGTATGCACAGCACTCACTGTTACAGATCCCTCTTTCACAGTTGTATTTAAGTTTCAATGTCATTTTAGAACACAACGTTCAATCATGAAATTTCGTATATAATTATTTAAATATCTCCATATATCAATTTCAAACTACCACGTCGGAAAATAATCAAAACTGCATTGCGTGGTATCGGAATTACAAGTTACTTGCACCAAGAGATGGCTAAAATATTACCATTCAAAAAACTCTTTATAATATATAGTCAGAAACAAACTTACCTTTAAAACTCAAATGATAACAGTATGGAAATAAATATATCAAATTTAACAAACATCGTAGTTATTAACGTATAATACTATAATTAAATTACTTCAACGCCATGCAAACTTGAACGATAATATGACTACGAACCACTGCAAGGAAAGCTTCTTGTTGCAAGAAGAGTTCGTAAATATTAATTATACAAAGATGGCTGAAATGTTAGGCGTATCTTTCAATCATCCACATATGGCTACAGTTCCTTCGTCATAATGTACATCATAAATACTAATTATGCACCGGCTGGTCAGCAACAGACTCATCTCTAAAATTCAGATGATAATATAAGAAAATATAGAAAGTGTAAACTTTACACAACTTCGAAGTTTAACGTATAATATTAGAGGCACATACTTTGATATTTATTTTGGCGCCATGAAAGGTGATGATCCACCATGTCTACGAACACTTTCAACGAATGTTTCATATTACGTGCAGAACTTATATTAATTAAACCACTTCTGTTGTAAAATATAATAGATGTGAGCAGTAACATTTTGAAATAATAGCTACTAACTTCTGACTACAGCAATCGCTCCGGAAGCCTCAATACGCGAATTTATTGGCTAATGGCAAACCAACGCCAAAATCTCAGAGGTTTATGTCATTTTTTATGATAATTAATGGGTGTCATGAGCAGTAATTATATTCAAGCCTTGCGATATGCAGTTTCAGTAAACATTACGGTATAACGTCAACATTTAATAAACGCACTTGACACTTTTACCGTTACATTCAACCGACATGCCGAGATCGAGTATTCTGCTTGCAATGTACCATAAGCTGGTTTCCGAATATTTCTAGAAGACATTTACTTTACTTGCATTAACATTATATAACACGCTACCAACTACAAGAACTCACGGCACTAAAACTCTTCTATCAAACAAAATGTTTTGCTAATCCTGCAAATTGTCAGACAGGCAGGCACACAGACAGCTTGACTCGCGGTTCATTGTCTCTCTGCTGCGATTGGACGAGAGGTTGTGTGCATAATGGAGGAGTTCCGATTTATCCGTAAGATGTCAGTCTTATCAACAACTATCGCGCCAGAATTCCAGTGTCGGCTAGTGAGATTTTACAAAACGCCTATCCTATATGTGGATGTTTATTTGCTCATTTTTATATAGTTCATTTAACGACCCAGTATTACATAGCACCAAATACTAGGATGATTAATAAACGAAGTGAAAGGAAAATGTGAAAGTTGTACCTGTCCAAGCCATAAACACACTGGAGGAATGAAAGTATAGAACCACCCATTCGTAATCTCGGCCCGCTTTACCCTCATTGAAAGACTCCTTGTACGCATTGAATACGATATTGGAAAGGCGTCAGAGCCGATTCGGATCTTTTGTAGACCAGAAAAATCTCTTGCTCCCTACCGGATATTCGAACCCTGTAGTTTAGTGATCATACCAGCTGAATTATCGGGGATCCCAGTTACGTCATTCGGTGTTTCCCTAAGTTTATTTGTTGTGGAGTCATTTTGGTTTTGGAAGACCCGACGAATCCCAGACCAAAAAGACGGAGACAATGTAAACTGAACGTTGTAAAATGCGTTTATTTCCAGCGACGGTGCCAAAATCTTGTACCTTACAGTAAAAGCAACTTTCTGTTTTTCTTAACATTCTCCTTGTCTCCTGTTTCACCGAGTCAAAAGCTTTATAGACGGCCACGGCAATTCAATATCATATTGAATTTTTCAGTCGTCCTGCCATGTGGTGTTACATAACCTGTAAAGCTGGCGGATAATCAGACCACGAACAATACTGTCACAAAACAATAAATGAATCCAAGAAACAGCGAAAATAATACAAAAGAAAATGTATACATTTAGGTCGCTGGAGGTAAAACAATGTGAACCAGAAGCTGACCACACACCTCGACGTTTGTGTCGTGGTGTTGTTTTGTCCGCACCTGTGGGTCCCAACCTGTGAGAAGCAGAGGCCCCCGACGGATGTCGGTTTACTTTAAAGAGGCCGCGAGCTTTCTGTAATCCCGCCAATTCACATAACTACACGGCACTTCTTTTCTTATCCAGCCACTACTTGGTTCATTCTGGCTACGTCTATTATTATTATTATTATTATTATTATTATTATTATTATTATCATCATCATCATCATCGTAATGAATAAAAATTTTAGTTTATTTGCAACGGTTCTGAGATTACAACAGCTTCCTGTCATCAAGTATTTTCTTAATTAAGGAGCCTAGATTGACAACTATTAACATATGGGGTAGCAAAATTTTGTAAGTTAATGTGTACTCATACTCGAAATGTTGCGAGCCGCTGGCCTGCACGCTCTAATGGACAGATGCTTAAACATCGCGACGCTCACTAGAGAATCAGTTGTGTGCTATGCAATACTATACCACACAGTCTCGCACTATTTTACTACGTTTATGTCTGTAGAATTAAAATTCAAAATCGTCAAGTTTTCGCTGTATTATTAATGGTCCAGCTGAGGTCTATTGCTGGGTGGTCTAACAAACCAGCCGCCAATGCATATCGCCGTACAAGTGACATCACAGTGTAGACCTGATCTGTGGGGTAGACAGCTGCAAAATTAGCCAATCACGAGTCATGATGCATCGTTACGACCGCCTAACTCGGTCCGCACACGTGTGGTATTACAAGGTTAATTTGAGGTTATATTTACCCGATGTGGCTATGCAATCTCCTTACACACACATGCGAGTTAAAGAACGAAACCGTATGTTAAATTGAAAAAGTTTATATGTATGTTTCTTTGTTGGTAAATCCCTGGCCCTTTATATTCTCTAATTCCAAGTATCAGAGTCTCTATTCAGAACCGAATAGTTCCTAAGCTTGTCAACATACTTCACGTACTGTATGGAAGCCGAAGGTTCATTACCGCCGTCAAAACAGCGGGTCACTTGCCCCAATCCAGTCATGCCACATGCCCCCCCCCCCTCAAATCTCAACCTCCTTGATATGATCACACTAATATTTGGCGAGGAGTACAAGTCACATAGCCCCTCATTATTAAATTTTCTTCAGCCGCCTGTTACATCTTGCATAGGAACTGCCTCCTAAGACACATTATTGAAGGAAGCATAGAGGGAACGAAAGAAATGATGGGAAGACGAGGAAGAAGACGTAAGCAGCTACCGGATGACCTTAAGGAAAAAGAGAGGCCCTTAGGGCCGAAGATCTTTCGCAGCAACCTCAACCTATGTTCTTCCTTTATGTGAGATACAAAGTTTTACACCCATACATAACAGGCAAATTTATACCACATACTTTCTACATTTTTAAACTTTATATTCTTAAATTCTATACCTGCTAGAATGACTGCATGCCACACAACAAAATCTGCAGATACACATGAAACACACCATCGTAGGCTCGAATTCGAGGGCTCCAAAAGGTAAGACTCTCTATAAAATTCTTAAGTCTTCATGCAAGTCCATCTATGGAAATGAGTTGTTCCATGTGGATGGACACATACACATAATGAAGCTAAAGTCACTTTTCACAACTTCGGGAACGTACGTACCTAAGAAGTGTACTGCAACTGACCAGTTTGTGGAAAACATCACCTGATTTATTCATTCTGCAGGCTGTCTTTCAACACGTCCTTAGTCTCTTCCAAAGCATGCACAGAGTGTGACCTAGTGTTTCCTCTTTCAATTTAAAGTATCCTCTCTTTTTTTATTAAGGTCATCCGGTAGCTGCTTACGTCTTCTTCTTCGTCTTCCCATCACCTCTATGTTTCCTTCAATAATGTGTCTTAGAAGGCAGTTCCTACGCAAGATGTGATAAATCCATATAGCCTTCATTCTTTTTGTTGTCTGGAGGATATTCCTCTCCTCCTCTTCATAACACTTCTTCTTTCTCACACAATCAGTCTCATCTAAAGATGCCAAAATAATCTGCCTACATATGTAGCCAGACAGAATAAGTATGCTACTTAATACATAAGACAATTTCATTAGATTGTGAAATACAAATTACTGACATCAGTTATCATACGACATGTAACAGAGATATTTAACTTGCAAGAAGTACACCACCAATGAAGGAAAATAAATTGTGAGACCCACAGATAAAAACACATCAATTAATTGTTTTAAGCAAGTTTTTCTTGCTTGCAGCAGAATATTACATAAATAATTACTCTTCGGTGTTACTTATGAAACATGTTTAAAGATATAAGAGTAGTTGCTACAGATGATGACAGCCTAACCTTTCATTTTGTAACCGACTGCAATAATGAAGATATAAAAATAGGTACCGATTTGTAACACTGCCCATGAAGAGGTGATGATAAAACAAATGCAGTAGATTTACTGAAGCACACACATATTTTAACTATATTATTCTCTTGATGTATGTAGTAGCATTAATATCCGCGGATGAGGGGACTTGCTGTCCATCAGTATTTCTTCACAGATACTACAACGATGTGTCCGCCACCTTCCTACTCATTACAAAGTACTTTCTAAGGAATACAAGTGTTTGACCTTTGAAGCCAGGATAAAAGGAAACCCAGTTTATTTGATAAAAACAATGTAGGGTTGGTACATTTTTTTTACTTCTCGAGTTCTTATGATAAAAGAATCAGAACAGAGTGACAGCTAACATTTACATCCTGGCCACATAGAGGAGGGACTTGTGTATGTGTTGCAGGGAGTTATATCACACTTACTGAAAACTAACAATCCAGAGCTCACTTTCAAGACATGATGTTGGATACTTTATTTCACAGTATGAAATAGACACGATTAATAATTAACTTCAGTTCAGACATATTCTGTTACTTAATTTCACTGACTGAAAGCAAATCGTTTACTGTCATCTTGGCCTAGTACTGAACATGTCTGTTTCCAAGGCAACTTCCCACTAGTGACATTTGAAACAAAGGTAACAAAAATACATCCCTTACTATTCTATAAACCATACCTTGATTCACCGTACTGTCCAAATATCTTACACAACTTTTGTTTGTTTGTATGTACTGACAGACAATTCTGATTTTCAAAGAATATTCATTACAATTCATCACTATACATACTTCTTGTTCCCAAACTGTATGAACCAGTACCAAACTTCGGCATCATCTGAAAACTATATTGGAGACCAAATTGCTGTATAGCATTTGAAATAGGCAGCCAGCTGCATTTAACAGAACTTTCTACAGTTTTAACTATTTCAGCGATCAAATATCATTGCTTCATAGTGTCTACAAACATTTCATTTATAGTGTACTTCAGTCTGACATATTCTTTATACTATTAATAATAATAATAATAATAATAATAAAGTTTTGGTGCAGGTGACTTTACAGAATTGGTCTTGAAGCTTCTTCAAATGAACTGGCAACAATTATATTATCACCCTAAATTAAGTGTTCATATTTGGCACCTTAACATCAAACACAACACTTGGAGGAGTGAGGCAGTTTTTGTAATTTTGAATTCACAGAGGCAAACTGATTTACCTTGTTTATCTTCTGTGTGAAAAACCAGAAACCCAAGAAAATATCTAATTCCCTGTCGGCAAAGTGAAGACACGCAATTTGTGTGAAGTATTGTAATACTAAACATGAAACATGAGCATATCCTCCAATAATTGCTGTCTTTTACCTCTATCATTTTTTAAGCAGTACATAAATGGTGTTCAATCTTTACACAAAGAAACATCAAACACTGATCAATCAATAATTTTAGCACACCTTTCTTCCTACACAACACTATGACTCCTAACTTATATTTGGGTAAGACTGGAAATACAGACTGGGACTATAACTGAGTATGAATTTCTGATGACACCAAATGTAATGTCCATGGCACACTTGTTAAACATTAAGTGGTACAGCAGTCATCTTCCTTACCACCAAGTCTGACAGTCTGGTAACCTAGTGCTGAAACAGGACACATATCATTCACGGCGGCAAGCATGACATTGGAACGATGGACATAAATTAAAACTTGTCTTGGTTTCAGTACGCCCAAGTTTTCTTGTAAGGTTTGTCAGCTACAGAACCATCTTACTACCTTCCAAACATATAAAGTTTTCAACTGGTAAGAAAAATAAAAGCACGTATTTCCTGCCTGGTGACACTTGTTTTTCGTAATTCACTGAATTCCATATGAACTTTATTCACATGACAAATTATGGACAACTGAAATATTGCCTACTTTCTCTATGTATACTCTGAGTTTCATTCCACTTTACAAACAATAAAGCAATGTGATACATATGAATGAAAAATTACCTACTTCGATCCTTGAAGAAGACGCCTACTTGAATAGCTTCCTGGCTGGATATGCAATTACATTAACAATTTCCCACATTCTGATGATACTGAAATCACATTCCCACAGATAATGATTGCATTTAACAGGCTGTGCCAGTAGCTGTATGGTACTGCAAGTACCAGTGTGTTAGTTCCGAATGCAAGCATACAGAAAATCCAAGAATGCTTAAGATTTTTGTCATTCACTTGAAATACTGCAAGAACAGACACAGATAACAAGGACAGAAACAGGCATACTGAGTGCAGTACATGAACCTTCTTGATTATAAACATTGCTGAGCATTGCAAATTGTTTCACGGCGCATATGACAAGACAGTTCAAGCTTTTAACATAGGGAATTTTGGGTTTTAAATCTCTCATTACTATTGGCAATAACTGGGGGAAATGGGGGGCTTTAAATCTTGCAGTCCTACTGGCCATAAGCCACATTTTAACTCAATGTAATAATTTTAGTACTGAAAAAATTACATGTACCCTCTTATTGTAATGAAATGCACAACCAAGAAATGTTAACAAAACATCAAACTTTTCTCATATACTGGATAAAACATGTCTCTGATCCATCAAAAGCTTTGCATTAACACAATTGTGAGATAGTTCTTTACAAAGAAACACATTACGTTCCTCTAGTTCACTTCTTCACCTCAAGACTTTTTCATTTTTATTTCAAATGGTTATTTACAAGCTTTAAATTTAATAAATGAAAACAATTTACACATTTATAAACAATTCTTAGATAAGTTTCAACTGACCATGATGGTTGTTTATTGCAGAAATGCTTGTTATGTGCAATGCACACATTACTATATTCTTCAGATCACAAATTTATTCAGTTTATCCATGCATACCAACACAACAATGTTTATATCCACTAAATGTAAACATAAACATTGCATTACACACCATTACAGCAAATTCCCACAAACTAAAGTGTTTATGTGTATTTAGAAAATAAAAATCCAATTTTTACATATGATGTAAATTAAATAAATACAATAGGGTCTCATTTTACGACAGTTCATTTTACGATGATTCATTTTTACGACCCTTGTCAAGTCGGACCAAGCACTCCCGACTTGTGGTGCATTACTGTTGCAACTGGTGTCCTTTCTCTACTTAGTGCGCTTCTAGCTCTTTTCCAGTGTGCATGTGTTTCTTCTTTTACTGTTTTAGTGCAGTTCTTTTAAGTTGACTGATTTTTCCACCCATGACATCCATCAAAAGAAAAAAAAAAAAAAAAAAAAAATCAAAACAGCTGACGTTAAATTCCTTCTTGATATCTTCTGAACCACGGCCCGGGCCTTCTTCAACAAAATAAAAAGTAATTTGATTGTTTTTTTTTTTCAATTACCTGTGTAATTTTCTATATACTTAATTCATTAAATTAAAACTGTATGTCATAATGTAAAGAAATCTTGTAAATTATAAAATTATTTGCCTAATTTGTTTGGCCCATGAACCTATCTCAATTTAAACCATTTAAATAGTACTTATTTTACGACAATTTGATTTACAACCAAATATTCAAGAATGTAACCCCATTGTACATCAAGACCCTACTGTATTTTTTTTACATGAATGTTAATGAGGCAAAAAACCTTCTGTCAGAAAGTATACTTCCTTGTTGAACATTTCCAAAACAATCCTCTCAATTCTTCTACAAACCACCTGTGACCATGACAACTATGGTGAGCACACTGCTACACCCAGTGACCAGTTAAACTCCACTCCCATCCCTACAGCACATTGGTAGCATAAACCAGGGAATTAACAATCAGCAGTACCAATCAAAAATAAGCAAGGTAAGGCAGATTTCATCTTAGATTCAGATGGTAAGTGTTCACTTGCAGATTTTGGTACACAAATAAATTCCAGTTTTCTGCAGCAAGATGTGCTATACTAAAATGTATGATCAGTGGAAATAAATTACACCACATGACTTGTGAGGTCTAACACACAAATTCTTAAAAATGAAACCGTATGAGAATTTAAATAATTATGTGGATATGATGCCAACATATATTACAAATTTTGTAAGTTTCAAACCAAGGAATAAAACCTAAGGCTTAATTAACTCAAAAGTACCCATTCATACAGAGTACACCTACTTTATCATAGAAAGACTGTATAAGACTGTGAAAACAATGAGACAGATTCAATAATGCTTTGCCAAAATTCCACTCACTTTTCTAAAACCCAAACTAATAAACTCCATTACTTCATCTTCCAACAGCGATTAGAATTAAACCTGTTCCAGGCCTGTACTATACAGCCAGCTACCACATTCTTGATAATAATTGCTTATCACCTTTCATGACAAGTGTATAAAATAGCTAAAGTTCCACATACACTTCCACAAACAATAAAACATACACACATTACTGCTGCAGGTCAGCTTTGCAGCACATCCATGTACATGCCAGCTAGAATATTTGCACTGATATGACATACACTTGGTCCAGGAACAATTAGTTATCACGTCCAATGAACATTTGGTCAACTTCGACTGTGTGTGGATATATCACGTCGCTAAAAGGAGTTTACTGCAGTTGCTATCAAGTAGACTAGCTGCTTTTATAACAGTTGCACAATTATTCCAAAACAATGAATTTTATTTAACCAAACAATATAACATTTTGCAAACCAACTTTTGTTTTCACAAGCACATACAAGACTGGGATCACAGAAAGACATCTCATGGATACTTCTCTATATTCCCATCATATAATC
>Ga0123357_10008239_pt1 | contig 12997 bp, 13 predicted proteins | sample TergutEmb28metaG_FD_89873 | JGI IMG/M metagenome (GOLD analysis project Ga0123357, IMG submission 89873) | Embiratermes neotenicus P4 segment gut microbial communities from Petit-Saut dam, French Guiana - Emb289 P4 | ecosystem: Host-associated > Arthropoda: Insects > Digestive system > Gut ...
GCTCTCATGTCCGGAGGTTACAGGTGTTACAATCCAAGTGTCTTCGCCTCGCTACTGGTGCCTCTTGGTACGTAAGTAACAGGCAGATACACGAGGATCTGGGCGTTCCACTGTTTGTCGACCACATCAGAGTCCTGACCGAGAGCTTTGACTCAAAATTAGCTGATGTGGGGAACCCCCTAGTACGGCAACTCGGCAGATACTTAAGCTGGCCGACGGTTGACCCCGTTGCCTGACGCGAAAGTCAAGGGTGGCAGGGGGCAGCAGGCCAATCGAGGCCATCGCTCGCATTGGCCAAGTCGACTAAACGAATTGCGTTTGGCGCTGAACAGCCGAGCGCCATTCGGTTACCCTGACTGAGGGTTTCTGTGATTTTCCTTAGTTGTAAGGCAAATGTCAGTGTATTCGATGCAAAGTCGGGGCACGACTCGCATTCCCCTCCCTAGGCTCGGCGGTTTCACCTAAGCGCCTGACAAACGTCGCATTCCAGTATGCGACAGAGCTAGTCTGGGCTCGGAACCCAGGCAGCCAAGCAACCAAATTGTATTACTCCCGTACATAGTCCAGGGCGACCTAGACCCTAATCTTTGGCAAGATCAATCAAGGTCCTCAGCCTGATTTCAAATCGTTAGCGTAAGCAAACTCCCCTGTTAGAGTTTAGGTGCTTGTTACTGAGCCCAGCGATGAGGTCAAACGCAGGAATGGCTAACAGACAGGGGGACGTCGGTCTCCCCCCCCCCAGTTAACACTTTTGCTTTGCTTGGCTTAGATGTAGGTCTTGGTGAATTGTGTGTAAATGAGTACCGTATAATATGTCTAATCACTCATTAGTGTACCCAGTGGTTTTTAATACTGTTCCATCTACTTTAAGTTCTACGGTTTGCTGGGTCTTAATGATGTATAATATGTGTTCTTGATTTTTTGTGTGTATTTTTGCGTATAGAAAGCTGCCTTGACTATTGTATGTTATTATGTGTGATGTGTGTTCTTGTATTGTACCTTACTGTACTATATTGTATTGCTCTGTCTGGCATTGTAGCACACATCCACCGGGTATAAACCCATTTGCAGATAATAATAATAATAATAATAATAATAATGGCTCAATGGGTATGGGAGAGATAGTACCTTTGTAAGGGTTAACCCTGACTTGGTCCTCACCAGCCCAGGTGTGCAGTAGTGCAACTTGAGGCACCAGCCACTCACTTCCCTGCACACAAGACCGTCCTGCGTAGTGAGTATCTACATCCGACCAGAGGTGAGCCTGTTTAAACGGAACACAGCGGATCTAGAGGAGTAAACCTCGAAAAAATCTCCTAGTCCAAGATGTACACTATCGTGCCGAGTGACTACAGATGCATCTGCGGTGGAGGGTAAGAAACCAAGAACGGTGAACTTCGAGAAGTAGCGACCCTCGAGTTCAAGCAGTCTTACTGCGGCAGGCGGGGCTATACCGCAGTGGACAGAAGACATCCCTAGCTACTCGTGGGACAGCGAAGATGATTAGAAAACAAGATAATATACAACCAGGAAGAAGGAAAGATCAAAGGTCCTGTGGCAGTACTGAAGAAAATGGTAACCATACCAAGAAAACTCAAAATGGTCCATCTCAAAGTCCAACCAACACCGGAATCGGGCAAGAATGTGGAAAGAAATTGAACAAAGGAATCCGATGGAGCCGAGAGGAGATGAAGGAAGTGTTTTGGTCTTTCACGATCATTAAAGAAAAGACATTAAGACAGAACTATTATGAAGCATACAAATTATGGCGAGAGAGGAACGCAATGACGAGAACGAATATAGATGCAAAAACATTGTTAAACCAGAAGAACTACATCTTAAAAGCTAAAAGAATAACGGCAGTTGAAATCGATGAGATAAAAGAAAATATTAGACTTAAAATAGGGGATGACACCGACGATTACACAAACGGAGTGAATGGCGACAAAATGGTTACAAATGTTATACAGCACCAGAAGAGAGACCAAGAAAACGACAGTACTGGCTTTGGTAAAGTAAAGAATAACAAACACCCAAGTACTGAAGGAGAGCAGCACACAGTTAAGAATAAGCTGAAGGAAGACCTTCAAATAATGTGGTCATAAAGTGAGGCTCCTACAAATGTCTGGAAGGGAGAAGCTGCCAAAACTAAAAAAAACAGCAAATTGATAAAGCTCCAAGAATAAATAAATGGAGTAATTGAAGAACTTTGAACCTTTAGAAGAAGATGAAATGAACATAACAGATATAAACAACCTGATATACGCTGCAGCCACAATCATGACACAAAAACAGAAGGAGCCCAGTAAAAGAACAAAAATAGAAGAGACGTTAAGCTCTGGAAAATAAGAATGCAGAAACAGACAGGAAGCTGGAGAAAAGAGTTATCAATAATAGCTGAAACTGGAACAGGCTCTGATAATGGAAAACTTAACAGGAAACAGAGGAAGATTTTAAAAAATATATATATTGACTAACTACAGGGAAGTTACATTGAAGCAGAAAATGCAAGCAAAAGCCCCAAAATTTAGAAGGTATGAAAAGAGGGAAACCCATTAGAGTCAGAATAAGATATATAAAGAAGACACTAAAAAATTTTACAGAAACCTGGGCATGAAGAATAAAGAGGCCAGAGAAAAGCAGAGACTTACTGGAAGTCACTATGGGGAAAAGAAGCACAGCACAATGAAAGAGCAGAATAGATAAGAAGGGAACAGAAAACGAAAGTTAGTTATATGGATTGGATGACTATACAGATTACGGAAATTACTTCATATTTGTCTCAAGCTCACAATTGTAAATCTCCTCGAAATGATCAAATACAAAATTACTGGCTTGAAGCTTTCCCAGCTACTCACAGGCATATCACAAAAAACTTCAATGCTATAATAGAGGAACCGGATAAGGCGCCTGACTGGCTGACCACAGGAATAACTTATATGATACCAAAATCACGAGACAGCAAAGAAGTCAGAAAGTACCGACCCATTACATGCTTAACGACCATATACAAAATCCTAACAGGAATAATAGCCAAAAGAATTTCCGCACATTTGGAAGAGTATAGCTTACTACTAGTAGAACAAACCGGATGTCACCCTGGAAGTAAAGGTTGCAAGGATCAATTAATGATATCAAAGGCAATATATGAGGACTGCAGGAGAAGAAACAAAAAAATAAGTATAGCCTGGATTGATTACCACAAAATATTTGATAGCGTTCCACATAGCTGAGTGGAAAAGTTAATGGAACTTGTAGGAGTGAACAGTAAAGTTGTTAGATTTTGTAAATTATCTATGGAGAAATGGAACACAGTGTTTATTTTATAAACAATGCAGGAAGTAATGCAGTCACAACCCATTCAGATACGAAGAGGAATATTCCAAAGGGACTTTCTTTCGCCATTACTATTTTGCATCGCACTCGTTCCATTAACAAACGAGCTAAACAGAGCTGATTGTGGATATCAAGTACCTGGAACTGAGAGAAAAATGAGTCACTTATTATATGTGGATGACTTGAAACTGCTAGGTAGAAATAAGAATGATTTGAAGAATGAAATGAAAATTGTGCACACAATTAGCCAAGATATAAATATGAATTTTGGCTTAGAAAAATGTGCAAGAATATGTTTAAAAAGAGGCAGTGTACAAAGCGAAATGCATAAAGGAAGCACATTTGAGAACGACATTAAAGAACTGGACCCGAGAAAAGCATGTAAGTATTTAGGCATCAAAAAGAGTATTGACATACAGCATAAGAATGAAAAATAAAAGCTGAAGAAGGAATATTTGAGGAGATTGAGACTAGTTTTTGGTACAGAATTAAGTGTAAAGAATAAAATTCATGCAACTGGATCATTGGCAGTACCAGTACTTGAATACAGTTTTGGAATTGTTAACTGGCACCAAGAAGAACTGCAAAAACTAGACCGGAAAACAAGGAAACTACCAACCATTCACGGACAGCATCATCCAAAAGTAGATGTAGATCGCTTGTATGTTCCCAGAAAACAGGGAGGAAGAGGCTTGATGCAGCTAGAAACAGCTCATGCAGTAGAAATTAAAAATTGGTGGCATAAGTAGACAGGAAGGAAGACCTACTAATACAGGTTGTTAGAACACACCAACACAACACCGACTCAGCGGTGTTACAGAAAGCTAGATGCCTGAAGACAGAAGTACAGAAAGAAACAAAAAAAATGGACAGCATAGCGGAGAAAACAAAAGAAAGCTGGCACGAGAAGAGGGTATAAGGACAATTGCCACGTAACTTAGACGAAAAGCTGGTGGAAATTGAACAGTCATATCGCTGGCTAAAATATGGAGACATAAAGGGAGAAACAGAAAGTACAATAGTGGCAGCTCAAGACCATGCAATTGGTACAAACTATTTCAAGAATAAAATTTTGAAGGAAGAAATTGAGAGTAAATGCCGGTTATGTAAACAACATGAAGAAACTATTGACTACTTAAACTCGGGATGCCCCATTTTGGCGAAGAACGAATATTTAATGAGACACGATGAAGTTTGTACACACTTGTAGTACTCAATATGAAAAGCCTTAGACACTGAAATCACAGATAAATGGTACACACACATGCCCAAGCCAGTGCATGAACAGGGAGATGTCACGGTGCTGTGGAATCAAGCAGTACACACAGGCAGAGAAGTTACGGCAAATAGGCCAGATATAATAATTAAAAACAAAAAAGAGTAAACATGCACACTGATAGATGTGACAATACCCGCAGACAGAAATGTTGTGCAAAAAGAAGCGGAAAAGAAGTTAAAATACAAGAGTTTATGTATAGAGATACGACGAATGTGGAGCCTGAAATCTACGATTATACCAGTAATAATTGGAGCCACTGGAATATTAACGAGAAGGTTAAGGAAAAAGTTGGAAGTTGTATCAGGAAAACATTCGATAGATTCACTACAAAAGACAGCTATACTTGAAAAATCACACATAATACGGAAAGTACTGCAGTGTGAAGCTTGAAGCCTGAGCAGTGGGGATCACCGCTGGTTCAAGAGAAGTACCAGGAAGAAAAGGCCTGTTATCGTATAATAATAATAATAATAATAATAATAATAATAATAATAATAATTTACACAAAAAGAACCCTCCCACTACACACAGAGATGACAAGTAATATCTGTTTTATTAAAACTTCAAATGTTTTGGCCTCTACAGGACCATCATCACGCAGCAGAAATCGAGTCAAGACAGGAAGTTACATACATGTGTCTATAATTCCTGTGTTACATTATGCAATGAAGCATCTCTGTAACGGACAACCGTAAACCAGAATATTTAGATATGAGTAATACCTTATGCCTTATTTTTGTTATATATTTACATATTGGAGGTTATTTTAAGTCAGATATATAGGTTATTTTTATTAAGTTTGTCGTAATTATTAAGTTAAAACATATTAAAGTACTGTTAACACTATTTAAGGAGCAAAGTTGTAAAACTGATATTGCTGCAGACATCCAGGCATTGTTTTTTGTATACCTTAATTATAAGACGTGATACGGATGCCTACAAGACTAAATGTACGACTTTTAACAATATTTTAATAGTGTAACCGAATAATTAAATGAAATTATAACCTATGTGCATCACGGCAAATTGCCCGTAGTATGCATGTACGTACAAGGGAAATGTAATGTAAGGCACTGAACAAATTAATTATTTTACTGTAAGGCTGCTTAATGTGTGCCGAGATAGCTTATTGGTGGCGAGATTTTCCGCACCTGTCTGCACCATCTCTGGTGCCCGTCCAGGCTCCTGTACAATGGGTGCCGAATCTTTCTCGGCTGTAAAGAGGCCGAAGCGTTGCCTTGACCACCATCTAGCGCCGAGGTTAAAGAAATAGTACATCTACACATCTGCGTCCACTCTGGCTCTTCGTGAACTGTTCGAGGGTTAACTTTACCATTACTTTATAATCCTGCTCATGACTGGGATATTTAAATGCGTTGTGTATCATAAGAAAGAAGGAAAGCTTGTGTAATTTCATATAACAAATTCACTAATATACGCCAGCACAACAATTATTTATTGGATCATACAGGCTACATGTTTCGACCTGTTAACAAGTCATCCTCGGCCCTCCAGCAGAATAAGTCGAAGCTGCTGTTAGAAAATTGGGATCCCAATATTTTGTACAGTCGTAAATAAATATAAAATCTGGTGCTGGATAAAATGTGATAATACATTATTTAGTTAAAACAATTAAAACTTGAGTAGGTATTTGACACTTAGGACAGATTTTATTCCCATTAAATTGTTTACTGAACTATGAGTGCTACTATACTTTCACTCGGTGCGGCGAGACTTGTGTGGTACTGCCTCTCAGGGTGTTTCGTGCTGCGCAATGCATTTCAAATTGGCGGTCAGGGCTGGCTGGTTTTTATTCTCTGTGTTTCCAACTGGATTAGTTGTAAGGGTCCACCTTGTGTTGGGATCTGTGATCAAACATGGTATTAAAGGAATAAATTTTCTGACTGTAGAAGGTGTACATTACATTGGAAAGAAAAGTTTTTAGTTATTTATCAAACGTGGAAATAACTTAAGGGTAACAAGCTGGATGAAATCCATCGAGTATAGGGTCCGTTTTATGTAGTTACTTGAGGTGTGAAAATATCCTTCCTTTAGGGCTGCATTCACTGTGTATAATATACCGTGGCTGTCCTGTGTATCATGTCAGGATGGATCTCCCCGGTGAACTGTGCATACAGGTGATCGGGCGTTCGTGCTGTTTCGTTCCTTACTGTGTTTATTTGTGCTGCCCTCTGTGGGTGTTGTGTCGTATTAAAGCCTCAAATACTAGGTTTCTCTGGACTGTAAGTTTGTTGATGATGTGATTTCCCTTCTGTGTTTCTCTGTAAATAAAATATCTCTCGATTGTATTTAGCGTACTGCCCTTTTTCTCGATATGAACTATGTCCATGATGTCGGTCATGGAACCAAATGCGTGGCCTTCGTCTATGATATGTTGTGCGAATTTTGATTTATTGTTTGCATATTTGTAATCATTGTAATGTTCATGAAATCACACACGAAACGGTCGGCCGGTCTGTCCTGTTTATTTCTTCTGGGATGTGGGGCATTTTAACTGATAAACACCTTTTTTGTCGCACTTATCAGGTTTGAGCGTCTCGTGAATTTAGCAGTTTTCCAAGGTTGTTATCGGTAGTGAACGCTATTCTTAAGTTGGTTTTTTTTTTTTTAAAGTTTTGTGATTCGTCGTGTTTCTTTACCTATGTATGCGAATTTAGCCCATCTTTTACGTTGGTTTTCTGAGTCTGGTTTTGTTTTACTTTTCTTAATTTTGCTTAAGATGGAGGTGTGGAATTTATTGTTGCAGATGATGTCTTAGAACCTCTGTTTCTCTCTGTTTTTCCTCATGGCCTATGTCATACGTGTTTATTCTATTTACAAAGTACCGGATTGCAGCCAGTTTTGTTCTGAGTCGTTGGAGATAATGCTATCAGAAGTAGTAGTTTTCCTGTTTATGTCGAAGACCATTTTATTTGTTGTTTTCTTTATTGTGAGGTCCAAGAAATTTAGTCCGTCTTGTTCCTGTTCTAGTGTGAAATTCAGATCCGGTGAGATGCTGTTGAACATGTTGTGAACCTCATTTATAGCAGTGTGATTTTCATTGTAGACGATAAGAATATCGTCTACATATCTGAAGTACCCTTCTACTCTGATTTTATGGAAGATTTCGTAGATCTTGGTATGTTCCATATATTGTAAATAGATTTCAGAAAAAATAGAGTAAGTGGGAGCTCCCATTGCTAAAACTTTCATTTGTATATATGTTCTGCCTTTGAAGCAGAAGTAATTCTGTGTAATGATTAACCCTTCAGCGTCGCCCTCTGTATGTGGTATAGACCCCTGTTTCTTCACATGTTCCCGGCCCCTATACGCCGTATAATTGACCGGCAGTGATGGAGCGCATTTACATTCATACCTTCTCCAGGGACGGAGGAGTTTTAAATTACATATGATGAAATTGCAACCATCTATTTAAAGAATCATTATTCGCAAACTAGTGATCCGATTTTTCTAAAATGTTAGTAGATAAACCTTAAAACTATACAGATGCAGTAACATAATTGTCATTACCTCAGTAATTGAACTTCGTGTGATACAGCTCAAAGCACTTTTCCAAGTAAAGACCCACAAAGATACTTGGCAGCAGTACACTGAAGTTTTCTTTTTTCCGTGCTTTGAGCACACAGCACACCTCCTCCGAGGTTTCGATTTTTCAGTTTTGGGCGACACTTTTCTCAGAAAATGTCTTTCAGTCAGCCGTGGAACTGTGTTGTCTGATGCCTGTCGCCCCAGTACACTCTGCTTCTCCGCAGCACGTGCATATTTCGTAAACAGACCTTCTACTAGCTGAATTCTACACGAGAGCTGCTGTATATATATTTTTTTCCGACACTTGTCGCTAAACAGCAAACTGACAGGGAACTGTAAAGTTCAGTAGCATTTTGAAAAGTTTTAGGTACCATTTGGTAATTTTTTTCCTCTCGACCATGTACATGTGCAACAACTTGTCCTTCAAATCCACTCCTCCCATTTTATGATTATAATCCATCACGCACAAATGATTCTCTGTTTCTTTGCCTTTGTTAGAAATCCTCTGTGTGTCTGCATTGTGGTATGTTGACGCCATAGTTACATTTCTTTTGTCACGCCATTTTAGTACTGCGACTGGACCCGAATATCTGGCTATGATTTCCCCCTTTTCCTCTTTCTTATCTTTCAGTTCCTTTGGGACGTTCTTTCTGTTCAGTTTTAGTGTGCCAACACAATCAGTGGAATGTTCGATCTTTAGCTTCCTTGCTAATTCTGGACTGTTGAAGAAGTTTTCAATCCACAGCGTATGTCCGCGACCAAACAAGGGTTCTAAAATTCCAGTACTACAGCTGCTATTTTGCGTCTGCTACAGCTATGTCGTCAATTTCAGTATCACTACCGCTAACACTATCACTGCTACTATCACGGAAACTTTCGTCCGAATTGTACACAATTTCCAACACTTCACTGTCTGTCAGAACTTTTTCTGCCATCGCTGTGCCCCCAGTATCACTCCTGAGTCAACAGCTGAACGAAGTGCACTGACTCAAAACATGCAGGGCGAATACCAGCAATTACAGAACGTATGTTGATAGCTGCACCAAATGAAAGGCTGAATTATTCTCCGCCTGTCTACAGAAGGAAATGACACATGATATCTGTATTGACTTCAAACCAGCAGCAAAAATGAAGTCCATGCAGCGCCCGAGTAGGCGATGAGGAAAATATTTCAAACTTCCTAACGCTGTACAACAATTATGAATCATTCTCCAACAGCAGAAGAAACCTAAGATCTTAGGCTACAAAGATATATTGTTCAGACTGTAGCTTTATTTCTTTCAGTTTGAGTAAAACAGAGAAAACTCTGAGAGCTCACATTTTTGACAGTCGAAGTTGGACTTTTTTAAATAAGAAAATTAACTCCTGAATACATAATGTTACATTCTAAACAGACTATTTTAACTATTATATTCTGAAAGCACACTTCTTAAGCAATAAAGAGAAACCACTCGCAATTTGATAGCTCAAAAACTATGCATGTGAGAGGACACTGAATCCACCCATGCAAAGGTCTATACCACGTATGACATCCAGCGACATGCGAACAATCGGAGGTCTGTACCTCGTATGGACGACTGCGCTGAACACGTAGGGAATTTAAACTCCTCCGTCCGTGGAGAAGGTAGGAATTCTCCATCGCTGAAGGGTAATTGTTAGACTGTCTTTTTTTCAAAGCTTTGTCCAGATTGTTATCTCACAGAGACTGCTGTTTATAGTTATAACGTCTTCAGTTGGATATTCGTGTGCATGTCCGAGATGTCCATTGATGCTATTTTTAGACTGGGAACGAATGGTATGTCAGAGAGATCTCTCATTAGTTGAACTGAATTTTGGGCATTGAAGACGTTTGGAAGTGGGATGTGTGATTTTAACATGTTTCTAACATCTTAGCCAGTTTGTAGGATGGGGCATTTTTAAAATTAACAACTGGTCGGATAGGTGTGTTTACTTTGTGAACTTTGATTAGTCCTCTCAGACTTGGCGGTTCCGGATGTAAGTTGATCATTTTCCCTCTGTTTTCAGTTCCAATTAACACCTTACATTCATTTAGTGTGTTTCTAAGCTCCTTTTGGAATCTAGTTGTGATGTTGTGGTCGGATAAGTCTGCTCCGCTTTTCGAAATGAATTCTAACACTTTTTGTTCATAGTCTTTAAGATATAGTATTACAGCTGAGTTACCTTTATCAGCTTTAGTTATCATGGCCTTATATCTAAGTAGTTTTTCCTTGATCTGATTAAGATTTTAACTTCTGCCTTGTGTTTCTTATGGTTATTGGCATTACTTGTAATTTGTTAGGCTTGTAGTCTTTGTATTTGTTTTGCCACCTGGTAACGCATGTAATCTTGTTCTTCTATAGGTAGTAAAGTAATAGCGTTTTCGGCTTCGAGGGCTAGTTTCCTAATCAAGTATTTGTTTTTGTGACTTAAGTTGTACTTTAGGCCCTTGTTGAGTAGAGTTTGCTCTTCTTCCGTGAAAAAGATGTGAGTTTGATTTATCATTCTTGGGTAGAACTTAAATTTTTCGTTTATCCTTTCATGTTGTGAATTGGTAAGTCGGGAGATTTTGTCGTCTAAATTCTTGTAAATCCTTTCGGCCTCTAGGTTCAAAGTGGTGTGTATATTGTCACGGATTAAGTCCCACATTTTACCCCATTCTTGGGCTGCCTGTAGGTGAGTTCTGTATAATAATTCGATTAATTTATCTTTCTTCTTATAGAGAAACTTAATTTTTTCTTTTAAACGGGTAGTCTGTGTTTTCTTTCGTGTAACTATGGAGTCAGGTGAGGTATATGGAATTTTGATCTGAGCGTACTTGGGGATGAGACCTAGTTTCAGACATTGGCGATTAAAGTATATATTGGAACAGCACCTCTGGACTTTGGCTTTTAAGTTCTTATACAAATAGATGCTCTTAGCTTGACTAGCTGTCAATTTTAGGGAGGGCATCACGAAGTGCTCTAATGAGTTATATAACAAATTCACTAATATACGTCAGCACAACAATTATTTATTGGATCATACAGGCTAAATATTTCGACCTGTTAGCAGGTCATCATCAGGCCTCCAGCAGAATAAGTCAAAGGTGCTGTTGGAAAATTGTTGACAACTGTACAAAATATTGGGATCCCAATTTTCTAACAGCACCTTTGACTTACTCTGATGGAGGCCTGATTATGACCTGTTAACAGATCGAAATATTTAGCCTGTATGATCCAATAAATAATTGTTGTGCTGACGTATATTAGTGAATTTGTTATATACTTCATTAGAGCACTTCGTGATTCCCTCCCTAAAATTGTGCAGTTTCCTTTGTAGACTCAGTCGCTTCTCTCTGACGATGGTCATATGAAGACAGAAACAGTTTGGAGTTGTAATAAAACAGGCATTGCTGTTAATATTCCTGTTTACTTTGATACTTCTTTTCAGTTTGTGTTACTGTCCAATCATACATCTCGTGTTAAAACGTGAGTCTTTTGTACCCTACACATTACAGCCTGTACCATATCGAGGGTAACAACTGTCAGTGGAACCGATAACTTCAGAACTGCTCTTTTTAGCTCAGTGGATATCTCCAACTGTCTGTAGACCAAGTTCTTAAAGGTTCCATAGGGAAAATTCCTACGAAAAATGAGGTACTTCCTCGTGTGCATGGTATTTCTGAGAATTAGGCCTAAGGCTTTTCTGGAATATTCTCAACGTTGGCACTGTTATTGGAACACATACTTAGAAGTTTGCTCGAGAGAACAAGTCTGGAAAGGGATTTGCAACAGATGGCATATTGCTTCAGAAACATACCCCGCTAGAGTGGGAGAAGGTAAGGTGGTGAAACTGGCGGCGGTTTAGAGCACAGTTTCTTACAGGTCCTTCTGTGAAGGTCCAAACTGACAAAATGTGCTTACGAAGAAGAAATTTGGTTAGTTTTGAATGAAGACAGGAGCTTGTAAATTGACACTAAAATCAAGTGTAGGAAATACTTGTACTAGGAAGCTACGCACATTGTGTCACAAATTCAGAAAAAATAATTTAGCATTTTCGTCCATACGTACTTCCCTCGTCAGGAAGGAGGTTAACAAGTTATGGGGAAGGCCGATAGGAGATGATAAGTTTGTTATGCTTATCGTTTTAAATTCCTTTTGTACATAGTATGTTCCATTTTTTTCCGAAGAGGACGCTAATTCTAGGCACTTAAAGAAATATGATTTGGCTAAATACCAACAGCGTGTTCTAGAGGTCATTTGGTTCAAAATCTCTAATGAAAACGGTAGGTCCACGCGATGCAACACTGCTATTGGGTTATGCATAACGTTACCATGATTGGGATGAGTGCCAGTGTAGTGAGCTGAAAACTTGATCTCGTTGAGTGAGTCACTGTATTCTTGAAAGAGTCGGTTTGGTAATTTAATAGTGTTCTTTTCTTTGAGCTGGGTGCTAGTGTAGCGAGTTGTAATCTTGATTGAGTTGGATGTTTGTGTAGCTTGCTGTAAACTTGATTTAGTAGTATGACAGTACAAGGAGCTGCAAACTTGACTGAGTTAGATAACAGAGTAGCGAACTGTAATCTTGATCAAACTGTATGCTCTCTATGCGTCGCAAGGAATGTTACACTTAAGAAACATGAGCAGGCTATAGGGATTAAACGACTTTTATAATTTCGAACATGGGTACTTTGGCTTAAGAGAGTGGAAATCAAGAGTGTAGTGTAGAAAAATGCATAAATAGGAGCTTTATAATTTTTAATCTTCAATTATTATTATACGATATGGATGTCTCTTGTCACAGGCTTTTTCTTCCCGGTACTTCTCTTGAACCAGCGGTGATCCCCACCGCTCA
>Ga0123357_10008240_pt1 | contig 12996 bp, 12 predicted proteins | sample TergutEmb28metaG_FD_89873 | JGI IMG/M metagenome (GOLD analysis project Ga0123357, IMG submission 89873) | Embiratermes neotenicus P4 segment gut microbial communities from Petit-Saut dam, French Guiana - Emb289 P4 | ecosystem: Host-associated > Arthropoda: Insects > Digestive system > Gut ...
AAAAAAAACCAAAGGAATTAATTAAAAAAGGAAATAAAGAAATTAGCGAAGTTGAAGTTGAAGTAGAAGAACTCACTATAGAAGATGTAAAAGAGGCAATAAGAAACTTAAAAAATAACAAGACAGCTGGAACTGATGGAATACACCCGGAATTAATAAAATACGGCGGAAATAAACTACGGAATAGAATGTATGAACTAGTAAGACAAATCTGGGAGGAGGAATGGATACCTGAAGAATGGATAGAAACAATAATAATTTCTATACACAAAAGAGGAGACAGAGATAAGTGTGAGAATTACAGGGGAATAGCACAGGGAAATGCAGCTTACAAAATTTTGTCAAATATATTATTGGAAAAAATTAAACCATATATTTAAAAAGTTATGGGGGACTATCAGAATGGATTTAGAGATGGAAGATCTGTAATTGACAACATATTTGCGTTGAATATAATAAACAAAAATTTTGGGAATATAATCAGAATGCACAATATTTATTTATTGATTTTCAAAAGGCATATGACTCTATACATAGAGATACACTATGGGAATGTATGAAATAATATAAAATTCCTAATAAATTAGTAAATATGTGTAAAACATGTGTACAAAAGACAAGAAGTGTGGTTAGAATAGAAGGAACATTATCATCTTTTTTAAAAATAAAACAGGCTTGAAACAGGGTGACCCTTTATCACCAGTATTATTTAAATTGGCATTACAGAAAGTGATACAAAGTATAAAAATAGTTCCTAGTGGCATAAAGATTGGTAAAGAACAATTGAATGTATTAGCATATGCAGATGGCATTGCATTAATTGAAAAGAATGAAATAGGAATAAGAAAACTTTTCGTAGAAATGGAAAACATTGCCAGAAAGTTCGGACTACAGATGAACCAAGAAAAGACAAAATATATGATAGTGGAAAGGAAAGACAGTTTAAAGAAAATTAAAATAGGCCATTTGAAAATTAAAAATTGCAAATTAGAAACAGTGGAAAATTTTAAATATCTAGGAGTTATACCTAATGAAGATAACAATATCCAAATAGACTCACAAGAAAGAATAAAAAATGCTTACAAAACATATTTTATGCTACAAAAATTTTTTTAAAAATAAAAACATAGAAACTAAAATTAAGACTAAAGAACACAATAATAGAAAAACGTTAACATATGCATTAGAAACGTGGACATTAACGAAGAGAGATAGAAAGCAGTTGAACATTTTTGAAAGGAAAGTGTATGTATGTATGTATGTATGTCAGTTTCAAAACGTTGTTCTACTTTGTCCGACGCCTAGACTCCACTGCTTCCTATCTTCCCACTGGCCTTCATTTAGATAGAAAGCAATTGAACATTTTTGAAAGGAAAGTGTAGAGAAGAATTTTAGGCCCAGTATATGACAACACAAAAGAAAATTGGAGGATATTAACCAATAAAGAAATTTATGCAAGTGTTAAAAAACCTACTGTAATAGAGACAATAAGGTTAAATAGATTACGTTGGTTTGGGCATGTACAGAGAATGGAAGAAAATAGAATTCCCAAAAGGGTCTTATATATGAATTTGGGAACAACAAGGTTGAGAGGTAGACCAAGAAATAGATGGCAAGACGAGGTGAGAGAGGATGGAAGAATAGTTGGTGGAGAAGGGTGGCAGGAAAAAGTGCATAACAGAGAGGAATGGAAGAAGCTCCTGAGAATGGCAAAGAATCGTTACATTCTGTACACACCAATGGAATGAATGAATGTTATGTTCAAACCTCAAATATTGTATTAGACCTAGTAACTAAAATTAGTGTAGACTTTTATATTGACTTCACTTCTAGACTTCTTAAGCAAATATGACTATTTCCATTTCCACATGGATTTTGTAATCCTGTACAGATCCACGGAATGAAAATAAATGATACAATATGATATGATATGGTATGATATGATATGATAAGATAAGGAACACGCTTTTAATAAAAAAATTAATTGAATATAAACTTTGCATTTTGATTTTCTCTACTAATTTGTCTGAAAAATTTCTCATTCTAAGAAAAATTCAGTGAAGTGTTATCGTAAATGTACATAGGTCTTCATGTAAAGTACTGGTTCTTTTTATCATATGTTACTCACACGTGAATTTTCTTAAAGATTTAAAAAAAAAATCTTTAATTTTCACAGTTTATGAAATACGTCCAGTGGAAGCTGAGTTGTTCCATGCAGACAGACAGGCGGACAGACTGATATATGAGTGGATGGAGAGACAGATGGTTGGACAGACAGACAAGACAAAGCTAGTAGTAACTTTATGCAAATTTATGAATGTGCCTAAGAACAGTTACTGAAAGGGTTGGCATTTTTGTATTGGCAAGTAAATGGACAATGCAGACAGTGCATATTTAAGGGTCTGGCCTTCCCCACACCACTACACTGTAGGTGGAAATTTCCACACATCTGATCCCAAAAGTCTAAATGTAACAATAACTTTTACATTTGTAAAAGTGGTAAGAATTTGGGCCTTGTGTTTTTTATTATAAGTACATCAGTACGTGGAGGAGGGAAGTTAAAATTATTCATGTTGCATTATATTATTAGTAGGTTTTAGTAAAACACAAAAACACATACCAAGAAATTTTCATTGTGCTTGCAGGATTACAGAAACTGCACATCAGTCCATCTCCTTTACATCTCAAGCACCTTGACATTTCATAGTAAGTATTTTTCACTTTAACAACTTTACTATCAGTGAAAATACAGTTTGCTGGTAATATGTAAATGAATATAATAAAAGTTGGGATGTGTGGCACCGGATGATTCAGAAATCTCTATTAATAGAAGAATAACTAAATGGCCCTTTACATGCTTCGATTCCATCAACTGGCAGCAGTGTTGTGAATGGTTAAAAGAGTGAACTATTAATGTTTTATTGGTTTTATTTTATATTCTCTGTACTCCATATTACATGAGGAGTGATGACAAGGAAATAGAAAGAGTGAGTGCAGGGAAAACTGTACAGGATGTTGGGTAACAAGAATGTGGTTATGTCTGTCCATGAGTTTGCTTTGTACTGTAAGATACACATTAGGTATAACTGTGCTATGTCCATAAAATTAAAATATAACCCTTTGGTCCTGGAGGTACCGGATATCACACCATTTGCTATAGTTAGTTAATGTAACTTACATAGATCATAATTTCAGTATTACATTAATTTTGACATTACTCCAGATACATGGTAATATTTGCACAAGTCTGTCTGTATGTGTGTGGGCATGATAATTACAGAAAAGGCAAATTTGCTGTTGGAAATATAGTTCGTAGAAATAAGTCCCTTATAAATTTTTCAAAACTTAATATTGCATGGGAATGACAGTAGGAGATCAAAATTATATTAATAAAGAAATTTACAAAATCTTCTATCTTCCTGTCCACTATCTGCATACCTAAGTATTAAAATATATACCTGTAATATTATCTCTTTAGTCTCTTGTTATAAAAGAAGAGTATGATTTGAGGATGCCTGGCAACACGGTGCTGAGAAGAACATATAGAATTTAAGAGGAAGCAGAAGGAGATTGGAGAAAATACATAATAAAAATCTTTATATTTTTTATGTTTCATCAAATACCATTAGAGTGAGCAGACAAGTACGCTGAAATGGGTGTAACATGTAGCATGCACAAGGTGGATATGTGAGAAAGTGTGAAATAAAGAGATCATTTGGCAGATCTAAGTATAAGTGGGACATTAAACAAATGAGTTTTAGACTGTGGGCCAAATTTGTTTGACTAAGAACAGGGTCCAACAGAAAAGCACAGGTAAAGAGCCTTCAGGTTTCATAAAAGGCAGGTAATTTCTTAATGAGTTGAATAGTAATCACTTTCTGCACGAGGATACTGCCACATGGAGTTAACTAACCAGAGACCTTCAAAATATAACACATGAATGACTTTGTATGTCTAATCATATTACAAAGTTCTTATGATCACACAGACTGCCATGTTGGAAGATAAGAATAGCGCCTGCCTTTTAAAAGTGAGAATCACTCAGAAAGAGAAACAGTTCAATATTTTCTGCACAATATTTCTTATATTATAGAGGAAACAGTGTATATGGTAAAAGTGAATTTTTCCTTGTGCTTAAACACAATGCCATGCAGATCTATGGTGTGGATTAAAAGTAAAGATACATACATCCTTCAACTTGCAGGAGTGTGGTCATTTTCAGCTAATTTATCCCAATTAAGAATAACCCTGTTAACTGATTGAATAGGAAGTTCTGCCTCCACCAGAAGTAAAGCCTCAGGGTTTTCAGCTCAATGGCCACTGCTTTACTGTCTGAGCTATCCCAACTCAAAATCTATGGAATCACTGTAGTAGCTAAGTACAAATATTGGAATGAAAGATAAATGGTGATGGAGATAACAGTTCAAATTTTAAAAGTTTTAATTCTGTATATTATTCATATCATTTGCACAATATTATTCAATACATGTTCATGTTATTCATATTATATGCACAGTATTATTCAATACATGTCCATAAATTGTCTCCTGAAATACCAGCTGCAGTGCATTATTCACAAATAAAGAGCATAAAATCATGCTGCTTAGCCTGATAGTCATTCTTGATGGGTTAAGGGATGGGTGTCCAACATTTCTATGACAAGGGGCCACACCCATCATTGTGGGCTGGTTCACAGGCCACACGTGCAAAAATAACAGTGAGTACTGTATGTAACCACCTCAATCATCATGTGATATTTATAGTACATACACAGTTTGTGAACGTGGCCACAAGCTGCACGTTACAATGTGGCTGGCCGCAGGTTGGAGATCCATGGTTTAAGTCAAGGTCAGTTATTAAAATGGTCTACTTCACCCCAAATTAATTTTACCATATCCCCCAGACCCCTTCACACAAGCAATCATAGATCGACCTAATGAAAATAAATCTTACACCCTCAGTATTTACAAATAGGCGATTTGTTTATTTGTTCCAATTAAAATTATTTTTAAAATCCAAGGGAAACAAAAATTTGAAAATTCTGAAAGTGTGGTATCTTCATCAGTGGCAAAGTATGGAGATGAAATGAAAAAGAATCTCAGTTAAACTGTTTTTCCTTTTTGGTATGAAATAAATAATGTTCTGATCCACACTACTCTCTTCTAAAGATGTAATAAAGATTATTACCTTTGTAATAATCAGAACATTGTGTTGAGCAGCAATGAATTGGAGTCACTGCCAGACTGGATTGCAGGCTGTCATCAACTGCGAGCCTTGTTTGCAAGTCACAACAAGTTAAAAGCATTACCTGATCATCTGTTCTGCAATGAATTAAGCTCACTGCAGACTCTGCAGCTTAGCTACAATCAGCTCCAAACGCTACCTGGAGTCATCCACCACATTCCTTTGCAGGAATTATTCCTACAGAGCAACAGTCTGACCGCTCTTCCTGCCAACTTCTTCAGTGTATCCACAAGGTAACACTAAATACAGACTCTGTGTACAATAATGCTTGTTAGGAACGAATAAGTAAGGTTTGGAATACAAAACTCCTTGCATAATATTAATACAACATCAGTACTTTATTTCATCTTAAAATTACATAAGACAGCGTATGCAAGTTTATGTGCAAAAGATAAATTACGTATACACTGATTCAAGTGGCAGTCAATCTGTACCAAACTTACAATTACAGCCCTTTAAATACACCCAGAGGAAACTGACTGCATATTATATTTGCACTTATTAGGTAGTTTACTAGAATTTATTAAGAGTTCATTCTTTATTTAAATTAGTTTACAGAATTTTGTACCATTTTTGGGAAAACAATTATAACTGTGATTATGTAATGAGTAAAATTTATTGTCACTTAATAATGTGCAGGAGACAATGAGGATATATCCTATTTGTAAATTAGCTGAGCAGAACAATAATGTATATGAACAGCTAATACAAAATATATTTGGCATAATAATAGTATAGAATATAGAGACTGGATCAAATTCCAGAAACAAAGTAATTCCAAATGTAATATACAATTCTCAGAACCCCTAAAACTGAAAAACATTGAGTATTTGCTATATTTACACACCAGTCCAAAAATTATATCAAATAAATGTAAACAATTTCTTGTGCAATTTTGCCTGAAAAATTTAAGTTTTTATTAACTTCAAGATGGATGTAAAATCTGGACAAATATGAAGGTTGTTCCATAAGCAGTTTCCTAGGCCATGCAAATTAAATGAGATGTCATTACACAATTAAATATAGCTCATTTATTCCATTTTAGTGTCAGTAATCTTCAACATAATCTCTGAACATATCCTGGCAAAGTTTGAAAATTATATTGTGGTAGAAATCAGGCTCTTGCATCCCTATGACTGCTGCAGAGTTTCCACACACCACTTCGTGGATGATGCAATAACACACATCTCTCAGTCTAGTAGCAAAACATGAATTTCAGAATTGGTAGGGCTGCCAGCTGTCTGGAAAAACCAATGGTCTGGGGCTACTGGCTGTCGGGGCTACCAGACTTTCGTCTACCCCTTATGAGTGCTTCCTCCTACTAAAAAATAAAATGCCTAATTAAAACAAAACAATAACCCATTAAAGCCCAAATTATTTTTTGATTCAGATTTATGTTGTTTATATATATATATATATATATATATAAAATATAAGAAGGGCTACGAATAACCAAATCTGAACACATTTAATGTTTTTGACATCTAGTTTCTCAGAAACTGGCCATCCTCCAGAACAGATGCTGGGCTCCTGTATTCTTGTCACAGAATTACTTCCTATATTAAGTACAGTCCATAAGACAAAGAACATAATGTATAATACACTTTTATTTGACACACTGATAACATAAAATTTCACTTATCGTGATATGGAGCAAAGCACTGAATGCACAGGGTCATACTATATTTCATGCAGAGAGATCATGGTTTTCCTTGGCACCCATCATGAACACATCTTTGTGCGCTACTCATTTCGGCAAAATTAACATCAGGTTTTACTCTGATGTGACTATCACACAATGACAAAAGTAACCAGCCTGCTTTCAACAGGGCACAGGCACAGCATGCTTGACCCTGTTCCATATACTTGACTGTAGATGAGCCATTAAGTTACTTGGGCCATATCTACCATCCATATAAACAGTGCCTAGTAACACTTTTTACCCTCGACACCAACAGCATATTTCCCTCTCAACCAGCCATGATGATCAACATCTCCCACATGGCAGATATGTCTCTCTGGGTTGCTATATGCCTATCTTTTTGTTTAGGTCTCCATTCCATCTACTGACTGTCGCAGGAGGATTGATTGTTTAAAAATTGGTGCCATTGTCATTCCACCAAATGGACAGCACCTCTCCATTATGATAATACTGTTGGTCAAATGTACTGCTTTCTTCCTTTTGCTTTTTTTTTTTTTTTATTACATTCATCAGAGGGCAATTTCCAATACATTTCTCTCTTATGCCATCTGCACCAAAATGTCCTGGTAGGTGGAAAAACTATCAAAAAAGACAAAATGACCATTTAATCATCAACATGATCAAACATATTTAGAACAACATTCGAACCTAGAAGCAAACCATCCCCTGCACAGTTAGTTGGAATCTGACTCCATTACAGACTGTGGCTGAAGCAGTCCTAATTTGTGCCATAAAAGACCTATAGTTTACAACCAGACATGTGTGGTTACCCATGAGTGAACTGTCTCAGGCTGTTATGACCACAGTAGTTGACCATCTTTTCAGCTATAAGAGATATTCCACACAAATTACAGTCGTCTAAAAGCACCACGCCTCACGTCAATGAGTGGTGTGATTTTGAAACAACAATCATGTTTGTTTTCAGTGGCCAAATTATTGCCTTGAAAATAAATCATTGTTATTATTTATTTTCAGACATAACTATCTGGGTGACAACAAATACAGCCTTTTACTCAACTTGCCATTTTTATTCGTGCCTGGTTTCCTTTTGTTGAAATTTCACTGTTGGTTGTGTGGGTTTTTGTTCAGTCACTTTGATAACTAATTTGACAACTTTCTTAGAGGATTTACGCTTTGCTACTTCAACAGATATTGAGGGGACTGTGTTATAATTACTCTTATTTCCAAAAGTTTTTGTTGATGTATAATCAATTTTAATGTTAATATGCATCTTCAATTTCAACTGTCCCAAAGACATTATCTGGACCATCGTCAAATTGTCATGTCTGCTGGACATAAAACATCACATGACGCTGATCTACAGACACTGTTTCCTCAAAAGCAGGTTGGTATAAAATGTCCACGAATTCTGCAAGCATAAGCCCACGAGATTTTCCTGTGAAACTGTGGCTTCCTATGTCATAACATTGCAAGATGTTACTCTATCATTCTATACTTTTGAGGATTAGTGCTGCCAGTTAGCTTTTAATTATACTATTTCTAGTTATTTCTCCTTGTTCCCAATAACATGTGCTAAGAATGGGGCAACAAGTGTTCCTGTGGTCTTTTGTTGTAACTAATTACACCCTTCTGACTAGAAGTGGACCTAATCTGGAGAAGTCTCCATTACCATTATTGTCAGTATTGTTCCAGAATTTAGATTCCAGTCACAATACTGAAATGATGAATCACTCACACGCTCTTACGTATGTTATATTGGGGACATCAAAATTCGTGTCAATATGACCCATTTGAATGAAGTATACAAACAATATTTTATATTACTCATACCCTGTGTATTCTTACAATTAATATATCAACCAAAACATGCACTTAATAAAATACAATTCATGACATATGTAGTATACTACACCACCCAAAACTATTCACTTCACATGCTCCATCTGGACGAGATTTCTTCAGATAACACAGATCAACAGAGATGTGTGTATTCGTACTCCATGCAGAATATGAATGGCTGTGATTATGTACTTGAAGCAACTCACTACCACATAGTTTGAATACCACAAGAACATAATTTGATGCTTGTCAATTTTACATATTTTAGATTTTTAAAATTTTAGTCATTCGAGTGAGTGCGATAAACAGTACCTAGTTTAGCAGGTTGGACTCATATTGCTTTGTTCTAGAAGACTCCTTGAGGATGGCACCCCAAAGCCAAAACATGTTGGAGTGTGATGCTTGGCATGAATTGCACTTTATGAAGTGCACTTATTAGTTGACATATTAATTGTATGCATAGTAAATGGAAAGGGGGAACTATTAGTAACCTCCTTCAGAAAATCCACATTACACTGCTTAGAACTTGAGAGTTATAGGAAGTGACTGGAATTTCTGCAATATGTTAAAGCACTTTTAAACGTCAAAAATATGCAAATTATAGGTAATGAAGAACTGTGTATAATATGATAAGTGCCAAGAGACTTTGTAAAAGGCATAATAAGAAAAGTATATGAGAGTTACACTTTTTTATTAAAAAAAATTATTTCACTTCTCATCTCCAAAAGGGTGGAACATTGTATATTGTAAATCTACAAATACCTGCTTCAGTTTGGTAACAATGGCTAGCAAGAGTTCATTGCATCATAAGTATTCTGAAATGGACGTGTCCTAACATAAAGTTGGTTTTGCAGGATGCGTGTGCTGAACCTGTCAAATAACTGTCTGTGTGCACTGCCAAATGGATGTCATCAGGATCACCACTTAGAGAAACTCTATATCACTGCTAACTGCCTTGCTGACAACTCATTAGATGTCCTTGGCAGGTTTACCAATCTCCACACACTGCATGTTGCATATAATTCCATCACAACATTACCTGAGAGGTAATATATATATATATATATATATATATATATATATATATATATATATAGAGAGAGAGAGAGAGAGAGAGAGAGAGAACACTGCAATCCAAAGAAAACCTGGTTGCCACATTGCACTTAACATAACTGTGCTTTATTTTGTGTGTCTTGAATTGTTTTTATTCAACTATGTGAACAAAAAGAATGATGGCATGTTATGACCTCCACACAGTAAAATTAACATCATCCGGCTTCTGTTTCATTGTTGTTATGTCGGAGTTTATCCAAAGATAGTCCTGTTGTCTTTATGGATCAGTCTTCCTACCACTTGCAATAGCCTAAATTTCCTTTCTGTATTTCCACACTACCTTCAGGCACCTATCTTTACCCATTCCATGTCCATGGTCTGGCTATTGCTACGGAATACAGAGATCAAACGCTTAGTACTCTGTCATATTTGACAGGTCCTTAGTTAGAAATTGGCATGTACACAGAGCATGTCTGACTTTCATTTTTTAAATTCCTGTCACAATCAGAGCCCACTTGATTTGTTATATACTCTTTTCATTCACATATGTGTTCTAGAAGTTTTTTATGGCATAGTAAAGTGTAGAACTTGCAAATTACTTTTCTACAGAAGGCCCCTCTTTTCATATTATTAACAAAAAATTTTAAATAAGATTATTAATTTGCATGCTGTATCTGTACAAATGTACTGCACTAAATGTCACTGTGTGAGCATATAGTTTGCATAACTCAAAATTGCCTTCCACTAGTACAGGTATTACTTCAATTATCTCAGCATTGTTTTAAAATAAAATAATAACCATGTTAAATTAGCTGTATTGTAGAACACTGCACTGTATTTTTTAATTGTAAACAGTGTGAAGTGTATGGTATATTAATTTTATTATTCAGCTCTGAAGATAAGGGTATGAGATGAATAACACAGCAGTGATGATTACACATAAGTGAGCAAAGTGAAGTGACATGGTAGCCATTCTGAACAACAAACTAACATTGTGGTAGCATAGCACAAAGTTTGACCATTGCTCTGACAGCTTTGAGTCATTTCACTCACTCTGCATCCTTAAAACTTATCTTCCTAAAATCAGTCCATGTTATTTTTCCATCTCGTTAATGGACATTAGCTAAGAGATTTCACCATCAAAGTTCTGTATGGAATGTTGTCTGTCCCAACCATTCAATAGATTCAGCCCATCATAGTCTCCTAAATTTCATTACCCTCACAATACTAAATTTTCTGTGCTTAAGTCACGAGTCCCTCATTATGTAATAATCTAATGTGCTTATTTACTTCATTATAATTAGGTCCAAACATTTTCCTGAGCACTTGCAATCATTTTAACATTACGTATTTAGAAGATAATTATTTATACACTAGTTTCTTTACTGTCACCTATAGAAGAATTTTTGTGTTGTACTCTTTGATATTTATGTCCTACTCCCCCAAGCAAACTAGTATTATGAGCATAAGCATAATAAACATGTTCTTGACTGATTTTAACAGTATAAATTGTAAACACATTTTTAATATAAAGAAATCTCTACTTAAGTGCATATTACAAATACAGTTGTGCTCAGTATATATTGTGTTTTCTCAGGCATGGCATCTGGTTTCATGTATTTACAGTTTTTAACTTGTGTGCACAAAAAAGGCCTACCTTCACACCAAGGTAGCCACATTTGCTATGGGCTAGGCTATTGTGACATTTGAAACAAAATTTATGGCTTCAAGCATCCCATTGCTATGCACGTATTTGCTTTGCTTTTCTATATTTAATGTTTAATTTCTCTTAAATGTAGCCTTAAACACATTTTTTGTGTTTAGCAAAGAAACAGGATTTGACACAAATGCTAACAGTACAAAATATTTATTTGGTGTGTTTACATTAACACAGGCATGTTTAGTTAATTAATGTAACTAAATGAAAGTAAGGAACTTCTTTAAAACCTGAGTAACTGTAAGCTCTTCAAGGAACATTGCATCTTAAAATTACCACATTTTCCAGACAACAAGATTTTTTTTTAAATGAAAATCTGTATAAAGTACTCCTGCTTCCCATGGTCCAAAATCGCAGCAACCCCAACCTTCTACACAACCAAGATTGCCAGGCTCACTGGATGGGTAATTGTGGTTACCACATGACTCGTCCTTTGAGAGACAGAAAAAAGCTGTATGGTTTCTTGCACTAGATGCTTAATAGCATACATGGCAATCAGCTTACTGACACTAAATTTCTTTTTGGAATTTTTAATAAACAAATTAGGATTTGTATACTGCAGGTTTCAAATTAAGTGTGAACAAGTCTGCAACAAGCACAGGAATGGGACACACAAAATGTATTTTGGTATATCTCTAGCTGAGAAAATAGTGCATGAATGGAGAAAAGGAGAAGTTAAAGAAGGTACAGAAGACGAAACACTCTTTTTGTAAGCATATTGCAAAATCACCTTATCTATAAGAAGGGGTGAAGAACTGGATAAAAGACCATGCAATTAACAGAGTTTCAATGTCTAAAAAAATGGCTGTCTTTGATGTAAAGTGATGGGTAGCTGCATATGGCATCACCTGTTTTGAACAGGTAAGGACTGTGAAATGTGAGACAATTTTTTAAGTCTTTCAAACAGTGTGGGATCAGTAATTCCCTTGATGGTCCTGAGGCTGATAAACTGTTTGAAGAAAGTGAAACTTCAGACAATGTATCTGTAATATTGAGCAGGACTTTAGTGATGAGGATTTTAGGGGATTCTGTGACTAGCAGAAACCATATACTGCCCCACCATTTTGTTGAGTAATTATTTGTAAATTGAGCTTTTTTTATTTGACTTCAAAATCTTGGTGCATCTTACAATCTAGAGAACGTGGTACTTAGCCAGACTGCTGGTCCATCCATAAATCAGTTAGTTTTGACTGGTTAAATAATCCATTTTGTTAATTATTTAGGGAGTTAGTCATATTTGTATGAATCTGGACAACATCATCCCATTTCATTTCATTTATTTAGTATTCCAGAGATCCATCCATTGTCTTAGTAATTGTAATTGTAATTGTAATTTATTTGCATTCTATAAATCCAAATTAGGATACAATCCTGTGAATATAGACATTGTCACTTACATACTAATATAATATACATAGTGTTGGAAGAATCTTAGTTATAAATAGAGTACAGCATTAAAGTACTTAAAACTAATTGTTGA
>Ga0123357_10008241_pt1 | contig 12996 bp, 6 predicted proteins | sample TergutEmb28metaG_FD_89873 | JGI IMG/M metagenome (GOLD analysis project Ga0123357, IMG submission 89873) | Embiratermes neotenicus P4 segment gut microbial communities from Petit-Saut dam, French Guiana - Emb289 P4 | ecosystem: Host-associated > Arthropoda: Insects > Digestive system > Gut ...
CTCAACCGTAACGGTACATTGTGCGGTCAAGCCTCCGTCGTTGGTAGTAGCCGTAATGACAGCCTCGCCGACGCTAACGCCTTTAACCACTCCTCCGCTACTGACGGTAGCAACCGTTTCGTCCGACGATGTCCACTGTACTCCGGTATAAGTAGCGTCTTCCGGTAGAATGTTTACCGTAAGCGTACTTGAAGATCCCACAGTCAGATCCAATGTTTCCGGCGATATGGTAATACCTGTCACATGAATGACAGGATTGACAGTAACAAAGCACGAGTCAAGTGTCCTCACTCCCTGATATATAACAACATAAGCGCTACCAGGTCCAACAGGACTGACCATGCCGTCATTAGAAACGGTAATAATGTTATTATCGGTTGTTTCCCAACGCAAGCCTATTTTTGTAGCTTTTGTGGGATAAAGATAGAGATATACCTTTTGAGGCGTTGCGTCTTCATAGATGACTATTGCTTTTGGACTGAGCCGTGCCCCGTTAAGCGTTATTTCTTCTTCTTTGCACGATATCATCAGCATTGAAAATGCAATCAAAAAGCCGAATATTTTGAAAATTAAATTTTTCATATTATATAATTCTTAATTTTTAGTTAATTATTCCCAACCCGGATTCTGTACAAGCGAGCCTTTCGTATCGTAAATTTCCGACTGCGGGATAGGATAGAAGTACATCTTGTCGTCCCACTGCCTCACAGGCAACTCTATCGGAGTGTATTTAAATGAGCCGTCAGTTTGCTTATCGATTTGCATACCCCTGATATCGCGCGTGATATCTCCTATTTTCCAACGGCGGATATCCCACATGCGATGTCCCTCGTAAGCCAGTTCTACACGGCGCTCATTGCGAATTTTTTCACGGAAGTCATTTTGCGTTATTCCGGCAGGGAATGGAGGCATATTCACCCCCGTTCTGCCGCGAACGTAATTAACGGCATCAAGAGCAGTAAGCGTAAAAGTTCCGTCACCAAGCGAGTTCGGTCCGTAAGCTTCGTTCATTGCTTCCGCATAATTCAACAATACTTCGGTATAGCGGAAAAGTATCCAGCAGTGCTGGGTCTGAGTGACAGCCGTCCCATTGATGATTGTGTTTTCAACCATATATTTTTTGAGATAATATCCGGTAGGAGTAGCGCCAATCAAGGGCTGTCCGTCTTGTCCATTGGTCGAAATATCCAGCGTACGGTTTGTCCATGTAGAGCCGTTATAGAGGACAGTCATGGCAAGGCGCGGGTCTCTGTCGGCATACGGATTGTTGGGAGTATAACCGCTGCCGGGTTCATTGATTCCCAAGCCTGTTGATTTCATTTCAAAAGCGTCCACCAGATTTTGCGTGGGGCAGTTACCTGATCTGGCAGTACCTCCAAAACCGATGGAAGTATTGGCAACCTCGAATGTACGGCTGTTCGCCTGACGGCGTTCAAGTATCAGTTCCGTATTGGCTGCGGTCCACACATTGAATACGCTGCTCCATGCCGGAAGGGTATTGCTGTACAATTTCGAAGCGATGAGGTCGTGCGCTGCACTTGCCGCGTTTATCCATTTTTGTTGATAATCGGGCGCTCCTTGCGGATTGTGAAGGGGGCTTGCTAAATACAATAATGCACGCGATTTGAGGGCAAGCGCTGCTCCCCTCGTAACACGTCCTGTTTGAAGACCCGGTGTTATGTCTGCATTTGTATATGATACAGGCAGATATGGAGCTATAGAATCGCACTCCTGCGCTATCCACAGCATCACATTTTCGAATGATTCCCTTTTTACGCTATTTGCTTCATCAACCGTAAGCGATTTCGTAACCAATGGTATATCGCCATAGCGTTTTGCCAGTTCAAAATGGAAGAAAGCGCGAAGAAATCTTGCCTCGTAAGGATATAACGCCCAATTTTTCAATTTGTTTTGATAATCGGACCCTTGCCATTTGAAAGGTTCCAACACGGCGGGGTCGGCATTCTCCAAAAACATGTTTGCCCTGCGTATGCCGGTATAGAAAGCCAGCCACTGTCCATCCACGGCATTGATAGGACTCCACACGCCATTATAAAAGTTCTGAATATTGGTGTTGTCCCAAACATAGGCGGAATTATCGGTTGCCGATTCGAGCATGGCGTCTCCCACGTCGGAAAAACCGGCTTGCATTGAAGAATAGATTGCATAGAAGAACTGTGTCGTCAGGTTCCAGGTTGAGAATGTATCATCTTTTCCGGAAAACGACTGTTCGGTATAATCCAAATCATGGCACCCATTAAAAAACAGGCATAAAAGCAAAACTGATAAATAATATTTAATTTTCATATTGACATTGATTTAGAAATTGAATGTAAGACCAAGTGAATAGGTGGATAATAACGGCATATTCGCTCCCGTAAATTCAGGGTCCGAAATTTTCAGCTTGTCTATGGAAAAGACGTTGCTGCATCTCAGCGACAGCTTGGCGCTGCTAACGGACATTTTAGACAGCAAACTCTTAGGTAATAAATAATATACCTCCAAATTGCGCAACTTAACGAAAGAATCGTCAATAATCCAAATGCTGTTGTTCTGGTAGTTGTTGGGATTTACCTGCGAGGTAAGGCGCGGAAAAAGCGCGGGCGTACTCCTTGTGGAGCTGGAGGTCCAACTGTTATCATACATGTATTGGGATATCGTGTAATTGCCATACAGCCCCCAGTAGGTTCCCTGCGTATTAAGATTAACTCCATATTCTGCCGCGCCCTGGAACAGCGCATTGAAACCGAAGCCTTTCCATTCGAGTGAGAGCGTCAGGGAAAAGTACATATCGGGATATCCTGTTGGCGAAGCGAGCGGTATCACATCGTTGGCGTCAATTTTTCCATCGCCATTCTGGTCTTTGTATTTGACGTCGCCCGGACGGGGAGCGCCCCAGCTTTGCGGAACAGATGTGTCTATGTCTTCTTGGTCTTTAAAGAAGCCTATCGCTTGCAAACCGAATGGCTGTCCGACCCGTTGCCCTGTATTCTTCATATAATCATACTGCTTGTAAGCTTCTTCCATATTGATGATTTTGTTGCGGGCGTAAGAAAATTGGCCGCCTATCAGATAGGTGAAGTCACCTTTCTTATCCATCCAGTTGACGCCTATTTCGCCTCCTTTGTTGCTCACAATACCTCTACACAAATAAGGACCTGCTAAGCCTAAAACGCTTGAAGAGGAATTGTTGCCGTCTTCAATAATCCTTGTACGGTAGGAGTAGAAAACGTCGATGCTTCCCGATAATTTTTTCCACAGGGAGTAATCCAGACCCAGGTTGCCGGTGCGTGAAAGTTCCGGCGACATGTCGGGAGTACCTAATTTTCCTTCCAATCTTCCCACATTGTTGGTATTGGCATCGCCTAAAGTATATCCGCCGCCCTGAGTATATTGCTGCAGGTACAGGTTCTGCTCGACATTGCTATTACCGGAAAGTCCAAGCGAATTGCCGGAATAGCCGAACGAACCTCGGAGTTTAAGCAAGTCTAAATTTTCGTTGCTCTTCATGAAATTCTCTCTTGAGATGATCCACCCTGCGGAAAGCGCCGGGTAAAAGCGGTAATGGTCGCCTTTCTGAAGAAAGTTTGTTCCATGATACGACATAGCAAGATCGACGATGTATTTTTGATTGCGAACATAATGCGCCTGTGCGAACAAGCCTTCCTGCAATAGGGTATTGTACTGTCCATCTCCAACGGATTTTTCATGGGTATAACCTGCCGATCCCTGTATGACATTGCGATCCCATGCTTTATCGTAATTAATTTTACCGTACAGGAAGCTGTGTCTGAATTGACTTTTCAAACTACCACCAAGATTCATTATCGTATAAGCGCCGTCAATTCTGGTTGTAATATTTTCGTCAGGTATCAAACCGGTTGCCGGATCCCTCACGTATGAGGATACGGTATAGAGAAAATTCGGAATTTGCTTTGTGTCCAAGTTCTCTACTACGTTGTCCGTGCCAACTCGAATGTCTGCCGACAGACCGGACAAAACGCCGCTCAAATCCTGTTTGATTAACCCTTCGACGCCAAGCCTGTTCTGATTGTTGACTGCATATCCTGTACTGGCTATTTGGGCGACCGGATTCATACTTATTCCACTACCGTTAACATAAGTCGAACTTCCTCCCCATGTTCCGTCAGCTGCCTTTACAGGGAACGCTGTTGCCGGCAACTGGTAGAGATATCCGAAAAGGGCGTCTTGCGTAAGTCCCGGTCTGTTGAACTGCGCCAAATTAGCGTACATTCCCACAGACACGCTGGTCGTTTTTGTGACTTTAATATCAAGATTTGTTGATGCGCTCATCATCTCACGGGACAACTGAGTACTATAGCCTGTGTTATAATTGACAGGTTTGTAAAGTCCCTTTTCGTCGCTGTAGTTGATATTCGCAAAATAAGCGATGTTGCTCCCTCCGCCTCGGAACGAAACGTTAGCTATATGCCTGTCGCCGTGCGAACGCAAAGCCTCGTCGAACCAGTTCACATTTGGGAGCAGGTAAGGATAATTGCCTTCCCGAATATCTTTTATATCCGCATCGGAATACATTGGAGTCGTAATTCCGTCATTAGCCATTGCTTCGTTTATAGCATTGGCATAACCCACGCCATCAACCATTTTCGGCAGGCGTACAGGAAACAGGAGTTCGTATTGGTAGCTTACCTTTACTTCTCTCGGCGTGTTGAAATTGCCTCGTTTTGTCTTTACGTTCAGGACGCCGTTAGCGCCATACTGTCCGTAAAGCGCCAATGTCGCTGCGTCTTTAAGTACCTCTACGCTTTCTATTTCATCTAACGATAAGGCAACTAACTGGCGTGGAACCCCGTCGACCAGAACTAAAGGGCTTGCTGTTTGGTTGGTTCCTTTTCCACGAATAAAGAAGGTTGGCGAACCTCCCGCAAACGGGTATCCTCCGTCCATCGTACTGTTTTCAAGGACAGTCAAACCCAGTAGCCGCCCAAAAAGCGTATTCCCGGGATTAACCTCGCCGGACTGGGCGAGTGTGTTGAAATCCACCTTGCTTACGGAAGCCGTAGATTCAAGTTGGCTGTGGCGTATTCCAAAACCATAATCAATGGTCTTTGTTTGCGAATTGACCACGATAGTCATTTCCAGTTTATCCGGCGTCACAATCATCTTGTCCACACTGTTTATCGTAAGTTCGAGGGCTTCGTTTTTCGACACTTCGAAAGTGAACACGCCGTCGACGCCTGTCATTACGGACAGAGACGACGGATCGGTGAGCGATTTTACCACAACTCCGGCTACGGGTTTATTGTCTTCTGTGACCACCTTTGCCGTTAGGAGCTGTTTCCCTTCCTGAGCAAACAGCGACAAGGAACAGAACTGTACCAATAGTAATGTAATATATATGCTAATATTTTTCATATAATAATCTTTATTCATTAAACCTTAAACTGTTACCACCCCGGATTCTGAACCAAACCATATCCCTTATTTACTTCGTCGAGCGGAAAGGCGCTCAAATAGCATTTAGGCGAAAAATTAGTCGCCCAAGCCCTGGAAAGCGCTGGATTAAAGTCGTTTACATTGAAGTATTTATAAGTAAGTATATGTTGTGAAGCGTTGAAAACAACACTCGCAGGAATGTAATCCGAATCGCCGGAGTTACCATACGGCAGTCTTTGATATACAACGCCGCTCTGTCCTACAACGCCATCGCCTACCAGATAAGTACGCGTATTGTCATTCGAACCGGGAATATCGGCTCCGTAATTATTGGCTCGTGTTCCCTGTTGCAATCCGGCTGTATTTAAAGAAGTGTTCTTTACCCAAATCCAACTTTTCACGCCGCGCAACGTTACCGTGATGCGGTCTGCCATTTTCCAGCGTACTATATCGAACCAGCGTACGCTTTCGAAACCCAATTCGCAGCAACGCTCTTTCATAACGGCATTATGGAAAGCCTCCTTGCTCATACCCTCCGGAAGTCCGGGCAATCCTACCCTGTCACGCACTTCGTTTACCCGCTGGAGGGCAAGACTTGAAGGACCTCCTTCGTACTGATTTGCCGCTTCGGCATAGCTCAGGTAGATTTCTGCCAGCCGGATATAGGGCCATATTGCAGGCATATTTAAGGACGCCACTTGCTGCCCTGTACCGCCCAAATGAAATTTACGCATTTGAGTGCCGAGGTAAAAAAATTGGTTCGTATCATCAGGATTTCCTACCCAGCACCTTGCTTTTCCCGGACTTCCGGTACCCCACACATCATTGTTGGTGGTGATGGACTCGTAAAAACGCGGATCGCGCTTACTGTATGGCAATTGATTGTCGTATCCGTTGTCGGTGCTGTAATTAGGCATCGACGGGTCGATATCGTATCCGTTTGTCATGGGGAACATATCCGCCCAGTTTTGGGTCGGCGAGAACGCTCCCTGATTGTAGCACGATTGCCAAAACTCATTGGCTTGATCGGCAAAAGACCCTAAGTATGTCGGAGCTTTCGGACAGCGCGTAATAATCAATTGTTCGCCGTTGTTTGGGTTGTGGTAAGCGATGCGGTAAGCGGCACGGTAAGCAGCCGAATCTCGCGATGCAGGCTGTACCAGTCCGTAACCGTTTGCCAGCGCTTCGGTAATAACCTGATCGCAGGCGTCCATCGCCCTTTTCCAAAGGTTGACGTCTTTTCCGCCCAACCATGTATAACCTTTATCGGAGGCTTCGCCTGCCATGTAAGGTTCAGTATCGTTGTACAGCGGACTTGCAACGAAAAGCAACATCCTCGCTTTGATAGCCAGCGCGCCTATACGTGTTATCCGCCCATACATATTCGGATCGGAATAATTATATGGAAGCTTTCCCGAATTGACCGCCTCATCTATCAGACTTTCTATCCAGTCGATCATTTCACTGATGGTCATCCGTTCCGTATCCAAGTTTTCATCCATACTATAGACATGATCCACTTTCGGCACTCCGCCCAGATGGCGAAGCATCTCCGTATAGTGGATAGCGATAATCACCCGGGCTTCGGCTTTGTATTGTTCTTTTTCATCCTCAGTCATATCGGGTACTTTATCTATATTTTCAATGATGATCCAACAACGGCGGATAGCGTCCCATTGTCCTTCCTGAGTGTAACTGTATTTACAAAATTGCGGCGACTTTGATTCTAAAGAAGAGTTGTAATTTCCCGGATAATAATAATTGTTGATTCCGTTTTCTTGCGGTTGCCCGTTAACGGTAAGATCCGTGAGGTTATCAATCACCCCTTTCCCCACAGCGCAATACGGTTTTCCGTTGTTAGTGGCGCTTGCTACATTATTGCTTCCCGGAAGTCCGAACGGCAGGTTGATGTAGCACATCACCATCGCATTGGTAGCCAATTCGCGGCTATTGAAAACATCGTCTCCTACAACATCGTTAGTTGGCGGCTTTTCAAAAAAATTGTTGCACGAGGAGAACCAAAACGCCATAACAAAAACGCTCAGTATGCAAATTATATTTTTTATATTCAAATTATTCATATTCATAATGCTTAAAAATTAAATGTGAGACCAAAATTGGTGGTAGCCATATTGGGATATTCCGTAGTGTTTCCGCTTTCTTCAGGGTCGATAAATACCAATTTATCGAAGGTCAAAAGATTGCTTGCATTCAGATATACACGTAAATTAGTTATTCCCAGTTTTTTTAATGCAAGGGCAGAAATATTGTATCCTATCTCGATATTTTTGAGGCGCAGGTAAGACGCGTCCATTACCCATAAAGAGTTGGTTGTGGTGCCATCATAGTTCCAGCTCCTTGTTTCCGACGCTAAACGCGGATAAGTTGCATCGGGCGTCAGCGTTTCGCTCACATAGCGATGATCATACGTGTATTGCAGCAAGTTATAATTCATTTGCGTATTGAACGGGATACGGTAAACTGACGACAGATTTTTCGATACGTTGGTTGCCGCCTGCCATAGCATGGAAAAGTCGAATCCCCTGTATCTGAAACCTGCATTGAAGCCGAAGATATAATCGGGAAATTTCGAGTAGCCTATTGGACCTGCGTCGTAAGCATCAATCACGTTATCGTGATTCAGGTCCTTATATTTGGCGTCTCCCGGCGCAAGATTTCCATTATTGTATATCAATGCATCGGGAAAATCAGAAGCTTTGTATAAGCCTTCAAATGTATATCCAAAGTTTTGTCCCACGCGCTGTCCCGTCCGTTGCATCCATGGATAAGGTTGGGCTATTTCAGCCATAGCAATTATCTTGTTTCTCGAATAGGAGACATTACCGCCTACCCAGTAAGAATTTTTCCTGTTGCTGCCCAATTTGTCCGTCCACTTGAATGCTATTTCATAACCATGGTTGTTCACCTTGCCTACATTTCCCACAGGTAAGAGTATGGCAGGATACTCTGCTTTTGTTGCATCATCCCAAAGGATATTTCTGCGTTTTTCGAAGAACAGGTCGCCGTTGAGGTTCAAACGCCCTTTCAGAAAACTTAAATCAATACCGAAATTCTGTTTGAGCGCTGTTTCCCATGTTACGTCAGGATATCCCATTGCCTTTTCATGAGCGCCGTTCATGGTCACGATGTTGTTGTTGGTTCCGAAATAATATACGCCGTCATTAGGGTTCCATGTGTTGGGAAAATACAAAAACCGGTTATTACCGACATAGTCGCTACCCACTTCCCCTATGGACGCTCTAAGTTTGAGGAATGAAACAACAGGCAGTTTTTTCATAAAACTTTCTTCCGACACCACCCAGCCGATAGATGCGGCGGGAAAAAACCCGAATCGTTTGCCAGGCGCAAAATTTTCGGAGCCATTGTAACCCGCATCGAATTCAAGTAAATATTTTTGTGCATAATTGTAGGATGCGCGTCCTACCAAACCCGCCGAACCCAACGGAACTGCTGGATAGTTGTTGAGAAAGTCGCCGGTACTTTGCTTGTAGAATATCTTTTTCATATTGCCGAGAAACAAGCCGCTTACCTGATGTTTGCCGAATGTTTGGTTGTATCTTAAGGACCCCTCCCAATAGTATGTGCGACTCCTGTTGGAATACGCCTCATTGTATCCCCAAAACTCGGTATCATCAGCACTCGGAACCAATACCACATCACTGGGGTTGGCTGTAGGATCTACCGCTTGCCAGTTGTCGGTATCGCCAATCATCCATGGCGTGTATTTAGGTACGCTGTAAGTGCGATTTTTTGTATGCGTATAACTGTTGTTGTAAGAATATTTAACCGAAACGGAAAGGCCTTTGAGAATGGCATTGAGGGTTTGTTCAAATGCAAGATCAACATTCATCTGATTGTTGGTAATATTTCTTGAGCCTTTGCCATACCACTGCATAAAAGGATTCCGTATAAGCCCAAGCGATCCGGAGGGGTCTATGTAGCGTGTATTGGATAAGATTTCTTTTCCGTCCACAATGCCGCCGGAAGCGAAAGGCAATCCCCAGCGAAGCTCGTTGAAGATTGCAGTATCAAAATTGTTTGATTCTATGTTATTCGGCTGTTCACGAATACCTGTGATGCCGCTGATTGAAACGCTGAACTTGGTGCTTTTCGTTGCCTGAATATCAAAATTGGTGCGATAATTGTATCGGGTATAATTATAATTCTGATTAATATCACTTCGGAATTGTTTGAATAAACCATTTTGATACAAGTAGCCCAACGATGCAAAATACTTAACGTTAGCAGTGCCGCCCGATATATTGATATTGTCCTGCGTTTGCAGTGCGAAAGGTTTCATCACTTCCTTTATCCAGTTATGGGATGGATAGAGGAGCGGATTTGCGTTCGTTTTATACTTTTCCATCAATGCGTCGGGGAAAATATTGGTCTGTTGCAATTCATTATAAGCGATGCAAAAGTCATAACTGTCCACAAAGTTCAGCACCCTCAATGGAGCTTGTGCTCCTGTAGAAAGCGATACCGTGATTTTGGGAGGTCCTTCCTGTCCGCGTTTGGTAGTAACAATGATTACACCGTTTGCTCCCTGAACGCCAAAAACAGCGGTTGACGAAGCATCTTTCAATATGGAAATACTCTCGATTTCATTGGGGTCTAATTGAAAAAAGCTGCGTTCTACCCCGTCCACTAAAATCAGTGGGCTGGCGCTTGCAGCATTGAGCGTACCGATACCACGCACAAGAATTTGAGGATCGTCGGCGCCGGGCATTGCGGTGGTTTGAATTGCCGACAGACCTGTCACCTGCCCGACAAGCATATTCCCGATATTGGGAACCGGACTGCGAAGTACATCGGCAGAGCTCATTGACGATACGGCTCCAGTTGACGTCAACTTTTTCTCTGAGCCGTAACCAATCACAACGACTTCATCAATCTGATTGAGGCTTTCGGAGAGCGTGACATCGATAATACGTTTATCCCCTGCCACGATTTCCTTGCTGTTGTATCCCACAAAGGAAAACATCAACACCGATTTCTGATCCGGAACATTAATGGAATATTTTCCGTCAACATCAGTCATTGTTCCCAGCGTCGTCCCCTTGACGGCGACATTTGCTCCGGGAATAGGTTCTCCTTTTTCATCAACAATTGTTCCGGTAATTCCACCGCCTTGCCTTGTTCCGGTCTGTTCAACCTGTGTTCTTGATGCTTTTTCATTTGGCATCAACACAATTTGTTTGTCGCGGATCTCATACCTCGCACCGATTTCCTGTGTGATTGTTTTCAACACATTCTCCACTTTTTCATTTTTGACATTGATACTGATGGATTTATTCACATCAGTTTTCGTAGCGTCATACATGAATACCATGTCGCATTGTTTTTCGATTTCTCGCAATACCTGCTTCACCGGTACATTTTTTAATGACAGACTGATTTGTGGTTCTAAAATCTTTGCATGAACATTTATCAGTCCCCCAAACAAAAGTATCAAAACACATGATACGATTTTTGATACTTCATGGTTAATTCTCTTTTTGCTAAAAATTTGCATGCTTTTTTCGATATTTTTTTAACTAATTAATATTTAATATATTCTAATCTCCTGTTCTTCTATCTTGTATTTGAAATTACCAATTTTTTGCATGGCTGCCAGCAATTCAGCCGGTGATTCCTGCCACACCGTAAATGTATAGTATTGTCCGCTTTTCAACTCTGGTGAAACATTTATTTTCATTTGATACCATTTTTCCAGCAACGAAGCCGCTTCTTCCAGCGATTTGTTTTCGATACGCAATTCTTTGTTTGCCCAGAGGGATACATATTCATCAGATTCGCTCACAACGAGTTTGTTATTTTTTCGGTTATAAGTAGCCGAATAACCCGGTTCGAGGTGGGTGTCGAGATGTCCGTCGGCGACAACAGTCACCACGCCGTCAATCAATGCAACACTTGTTTGCGCTTTGTTGTCGTATGCCTGTACGTTAAATTTGGTGCCGTGCGCACTCACCTGCATATTTTTTGTATCAACCAGAAAGGGAATATCCGGATTGTGGATAACGTCAAAAAAGGCTTCACCCTGTAGTTCCACCTTGCGTTCTTTCTGATTGAACCGGTTCGAATACTTCAAATTACTTCGGGCGTTGAGCCAGACCTGCGTACCGTCCGGCAAAATCACCAGCGATTTTCCATACTGGGTTTCGTATTGAGTCCATGCTACAGGAATATTATTATTTACGGGTCGAATCGCGAATGTTTTGAACATAAAACCGGTGGCAGCGCCTACCAACAGCAAAATACAAGCAGCAGCTACCTGCCGGCGCACAGACATGGTATGTGCAGGTTTTTCATATTGTTTTCCAACTTTTTCAACTATTTGCTGCCATGCAAGCGAACTGTCGGGATTGAATTCCGAATTGAGTTCGCAGATTTCATTCCATGCCTGCTGCAAATCGTTCCACATCCGGCGACACTGGTCGTTTGCCACAATCCATGCATTCAAGCGATTTTTTTCGTCTTCATCTGCTATATTTTTCAATTCTTTCAGAATCAAATCCCAAGGAATTGTCTTTGTCTTATTATACGCCTTCATACTTATATGGCACATGAAAAGCACCTACCCCTTAAAAGAAATTTAAATTTTTTATAGAAATTTTAGATGTGTCACCATGTGTTTCTTTAATTTTCTTAACGCCGTATGTATATGAGTTTCCACTGTTTTCACGGTAATTGATTCACGTTTAGATATTTCACTGTACGACAACCCTTCTTCGCGGCTCATTCGAAAAATTTTGCCGCATTTTTCAGGAAGGCTCATAATGGCTTCTTCAATCAGACGATATAAATCTTCGGTTTCAACGGTCATTTCTTCATACACGGAATCATGCTGCTCCTGCACAAAACGCGTGAATTTCTGGCTGTCGCGCAAATAGTTCATAGACTTATGACGACATGCCGCAAACAAATAACTGCGGACAGAATTGGTAATCACAATATCCTGCCTGTATTCCCAAATGTAAATAAAGATACCCTGCACAATATCCTCAGCGGCTATTTCATCTTCAATCAATGTGTTGACATAACGACACAAAGAAACATAATAATAGTCGAAAAGATAACGCAAGCCCTTACTGTCACCCTGCTGTACGCGGGAGAACCACACTTTATCTCTATCACTTAGGTCTATATGTTCCTGAAAATGAGGAGCGACCATATAATTTACACATTAAATTACACATTTGCGCTATGCGTTAAACAGGCACAAATATAATTAAATTCTTTTAATTCCAACTTTTTTTACGATAATTCGAAAAAATCAGTATCTTTACGCCAAAAATCAGACAACGCAAGGATATGTTGGAGAAAATTATTAATTTTAGCCTGAAGAATAAACTTATTATCCTTTTATTCACGTTGGGAATATTAGGATATGGGATTATGTCGATATTCCGAGTTTCTATCGGCGCCGTTCCGGATATTACCAATAATCAGATTCAGGTGATTACGACTTCGACCAACCTCTCAACACAGGACATTGAGCAATTCATCACCTACCCTATCGAGATGGAAATGGCGAATTTGCCCGGAGTTCAGGAA
>Ga0123357_10008243_pt1 | contig 12995 bp, 9 predicted proteins | sample TergutEmb28metaG_FD_89873 | JGI IMG/M metagenome (GOLD analysis project Ga0123357, IMG submission 89873) | Embiratermes neotenicus P4 segment gut microbial communities from Petit-Saut dam, French Guiana - Emb289 P4 | ecosystem: Host-associated > Arthropoda: Insects > Digestive system > Gut ...
CTTATCAGGTTGGGTGGCATGGTAAGGTATCCCTTGATTTGACTGTGCATACTTGCATTTTGTGGACTTGTAGGCTGTTCTTCACCATGGTGTCATTGCTATTTTTGTGGTAGTTTTATGTTGACTTTGGTTGTGACTGGTTAATTCCAGTCTTTATTAGAGGGTTAGCATTCTTGTTGATTGATTATTCCAACATGAATGTGAATCCATTGGCGATGAACTTTCCAACTATCATCAGCCAGTCAGGGAGTGCTCTTCTCTGAACACCACAGTAAACTGGCACTCTGTGGGTGAGTTTAGCAACCGATGTATGGCTCACAGCCTGAGCATGAACCAAAAGATTGTCACATCGAGGTGCCTGCGAAGCTTCACTGCAGCTGTTTCACTGTCATAATTGCTGCACCGTGCACCAGCCATGATTAAACCCTCAAAGTCTTATTAAACAACGACCGCATGAAGTGATGTTTCTTGAACATGTGCCCAATCTTGAGAGCGTGGCATCTCAGTATGAGGGTGGATGGAGGTCTGTGTCACAATTAGAATGGATAGGGTAATACCAAGTATACACAGTTGGGAATATTTCTTAATGCTTCTTGAATTAGTTTCAATGATTTTATGGAACTTAACAGCTCATTTGTAACCCATTTTTTTTATAAAATGAACTCCATATCTCAAGGTATTAAAATGCATATTATGCATCCTAACATGTTTTCATCTTTCATTTACATTGGTTTGCTAATGATAGTGCTCTGAACAGGTCATGTGTTTTAAAGTGAATGTTTTTTAAATCTTGTAAAAATTGCTTTTCATACAGTTTGTTTTATTGACATATTGTAATTTTTACTCAAGTTTTGTAAAAAGTTGTTCTCCGTGATAAACTTCTCATTATTAAATACACACTCCATTGGGAGTGGGACAGAGTGATGAATTATTCAGTAGTTCTTATTTATGTCATGCTTGTATTTTGCTTAATTGTCTGACACATTGTTTGCATTCAGTATGGCATTGAAAGTTAATCATATTTAATCTGATATTTTGTGCTAAACTGTTGTTATTCATGTAAGATATTTATGGTGATGAAGTTTTTTGTTGTAGATTTTAAACCATTAGCATCACAGAAATTAATTGATGTCCATGCAGACACTCTCTTTATATAGATGAAAAAACATGATTGTATAACTGACTGGTGCCATGCCAAGACTGTGTAAAGGAAAAGTAATTGATATATTTGTATATCTGGTTCTCTACATTAGAGTGAAACAGGCAGGCTACAAAATTGTCAAAATTTGTAATGCTTAAAAATCCTCTTACACTTAATGGCTAAAAACATTTTTATGTGTTCTCTTCTTTTATAAGATGAATGTTACTATGTGTTTCTGAACTGTCAGTGCAAAATCTGTATTTATACAGAATTGATAGCATGGCTCTGCCTTTCACAATTGTGAATACTGAAATGACATGTAGATGCTTTTGTTATTTTAAAGGACCAATTCATTTGTATATAAAACCATCATGTGGTTCAAGCTTATTCACTTCACAGAGTTGTTCCTTCATATTTATGAAATTATCCACACTTTAAGTAATTATTGTATTTTGTAATTTTTTTTTTTTCATTTGCAGGTATGGAAATTGTGGTTATTAATACTTTAGGAGCTTAAACAATGTATAATGCCTGGATAAACCATTTATATTATGAAACAACTTCACAAATGGCACAACAAACTTAAGTACATTAACTTTTTAAATAACTTGCTCATTCATTATTATACATGAAAGAAAATTGTTTACTTTTTAGCGCAATCCTTCATGTCATGTTGTGATTCTTTGCTGTTGTTTGAGAAGTTTAGTTGGACATTCCTGTAAATAGTGCAGTCATTGCCAGAGCAAGGCATTTGCTGTGGTGTCTGATATTAAGCATAAAATCTTTGTTGTATCAGACCTAGAATGTGAGGTTAATTGCATGCAGCCATAGTTGAAAGTGAGTATAATTTTTCATAGAGCAAAAATACTTGTTAACCTGAAGCAGTACTTGACCTTGGACCATGAAAGAAATTACAGAATTTAAAACTAATTTAAATTTTAGTAGACAGAGAATTTTGTTCTTGTAATTTAATGTAATTGCATATGCACTGAGTTTTAAGACACATTCAAGTGACGGGACAAAATTATCCCTTTTATTCCTTTATGAGGGTTGTTGTTCACCTAATGGTTTTACTGTAATTCAGAATGAGAATATATAATTATGTATTGCTGTTTTGTCTAATACATGGTTTTCCTTTTATTGTATCTCTGAGCACAGCAGCTATCACTGAAGAGCCCATCAGGTGCCAGCATTCTGTGTGATAAAGCTGTCACGCTTAGGGACTCCTGTGTAATGTGTCAAATAATGTACACAGTTAGCAAAATGTTCTGTGTATGTTTCACATTCTGCATTGTTTTGTTTTACTCTATTCGAGCTACTTAAAAATGACTCTGTGCCTCACAGTATTTAGTTCTTAATTACCACTGCAAAGGGAAGACTATATAATGCTATTGTGCTGCATTTAGATGAGAAATGAAACCGCATTTGCTTTACAAGAGAGACCCCCCCCCTCCATTTCACTCATTAAATATCCCCAGCAATCACAGGTGTATTCTTCATTACCATGTACACCTTATCAGTCATATCCAGTCACCACCATAAAATGTACACTGAACATAGACAAGATGGTACATTTAAACATTTCCTGCATGTTTTGGCCAAGCCCAGTCTAGCCATCTTCAGGGAATGCACATGCATGTATGAAAATAATGAAATATAAAAACCTGCATTATGTAAATTAATATAATACATAATAAAAAACTTAAAATATAATTCCAGAAGGAACTGTGTTTCCTAAATCTGATAGACTTGTAGCTGATTTATATCCACCATTCATATAGCACTGTCATTAGGTACTGTTATCATTCCCCATATAAATCAAATAATCAGTGCCATCACTGTTGGAACACGGACATGTTACATCTCATGTGATTATATCAGTCCCTTTTCCAATAGTGACCATACTGATTACATGGATTATACCACATATGATATTAGTATGTAATGATTGTGCCATATGGATGGTGTATATTGATCAACTACAGGTTTGCAGTATTGGTGCCACAGAATTCCTTCTGGTTTTATAATTTTACAGTTTTGTATTCTGAATTGTATTAATTTATACAATTTATGACACACTGATGCTTTATACATAAATGGACATCATGATCACAATGCAAATAATAGTTCTGTTTTTGTAACACATGTGTTGTTTATTCTGTGAAGATGGGTGAGGTCAGCAGAAACAGGAGATTTTTGTGTGAAAATATGACCTTGTCTGTGCCCAGTGTACATTTGGTATTGATTTGATACTATCATCAACAATATTTTGACTACTATTTCCTGCTTAGAAATTTTGCTTCTGGCTTTCTTGTGTTTTCTGACTTCAATTTTAATGTAATTGATTTACTCAGGGAATCAGATGCTGCAACTTTTTCACCAATGAATGAATTTGAAGTATTGAAGAAAGAAGAATCTTGCTTACTGGTAAAAGACACATATGATAACAGTGAGTGAAAGCAGCAGATTATTGCATGTATGATTCATTGTCTAAGAAGTAGGACCATTGTAAATTTCTATTATTGTTTTTTAAAACTTCATATCTGTATATGAAGAATCGATCTCAGATATGAAAATACTGCTCTTTATGCTATTGCCCACCATTAATATGAGTTAAGTTTCCTTACTTCACTGAAGACTACTTGTAACTGTAGCAGACATACAAAGTGACCTGTACTCAGATGAGATAAACATACAACATTTTCTTTTTATAGTTCCAGTATTTTGATTTACATTTCATTAAGGTTGTGTATAAGTATATTTTCATTAAACATGTGCATAATTGTGTTTTGTTAAATACTTTAAGATTAATTTTGTTCTAGCAGTTTTGACTGCCTAGTGTTTAAATATATCAGCCACTGTATAATTAATATGACAGAGAAATTGCAACAGAATGAATCACCTGATGATTGAAAAGGATTGAGTTTGCTTCTTTTCATTGGTGTGAATGTCAGTGGCAGGATATGACTGCTGAAGTATGAGAAAGTTGTAGTGGCATAACAAGATCAAGTGAAGTAAGCACATGAAAATATAACAACAGGTGGATATATAGACAAATGGGTATCTGTTTGGTGACATTCTGATGATATAAAAAGTCTCGCTGCACTGTCTTTTAATGTGCTTATAACAGCATTGAAACAGTATAATTTTGGACTTGTAGACAGTAACAGTGAAGTGAACAATGGGATTATGGACCACTCCATTTTGCTTTAACCCTGGCTGCTGTACTTGACCTATGCAATAGGCAGTCATTCATTCAGTCGTGTAATTTGCTGTGTCAAAGTCACATTTACAATACGCTTTGGAAGGATTGCTCCTGTACATAACCAACTTGTATAGGGTGCAAGGAAACTGAAGAGAAGATAGTAGAATAAATTGTGTAATATAACAGTTTCCCACAGGAAAAAAAAAAAAAAAGATATTTGCAGAATTTTAAATAATAAAGATACAATGTCATTCATTACTGGACATGAAAACTGAATTGAATGTCCAAGTGCTCACTGAGGAAAAATTGGTCAAAATCTTCAAACTCATTGTACAGAATGAAATGCCAGCTGCTATCATTGTTTCTTCTGCCTGGAAGGTTATTTCATGGAATAACAGGTAGTGGATTTTTAGAAACAGTGACATATGCAAGGTTCCACTACGCATTTCTAAAATTGTTGTTTGTGTGATTTGAATATAGACCAATGGACCGATTTAATTTGAGCACACAATTCTGAAAGGTGTGTAAAGCAGATACTCCATGCATTCTTCCAGTGACTAACAGATGAACACTTGGTGTATTCCACGTCATATGGTCCGTTGGACGAAATTTTGGATCTATTGAATACATGACATATATACTTATGTGTGTATGTATGTATCTGTGCATGCCAGCTATGTGCCTCATTGACATCACCCATTCAGGTTGACATCTTGATATTAGGTGAAGATTAGGACAGTACAGTTTCATTTTGTTGACAAAAACATTGCAGTTATTGTCCAATTAATAGGCTACAATAATTATATGAGACTGCTGCCTTTGCAAGCACAGATGACATTGAAAAATTGCAACAATTTAACTTCATGGAAACTCATTTACTTCTTTCAGCTTATTGTGCTAGGTTACCATCAGGTCTTTCATGTACAGTGTGATTCAGGAGGAGAGAAAAGTATTTTGGGAGGTGATAGTATTGGTCATTGTGAGAAAAAAGTTTGTCTAATTCTGAATGGTTATCGAGATACAGCTGTTTGAATCTGGCATGCACTGTTCAGCTCTCCCTCTTCTCTGATTTGTTAGATTTTTGTTTGTGGGGTTGCATGAATAGCAAGTGTACAAAAGAAAGGTGGTGGATGCATGAGACAAACTGATGACATGCAAGTTGCAAAGTGCATTGCAGTTGACAGAATTGTCACATATTTATCGTAAACATAACAAATTTGCCATTTAAACATGAAATTAAGATTAAAGTAAAATTAACAGTCAGTAATTTCTCTTTCCTCTTTCCATTCACAGTGTTTTTGTATTAGTATTTGTACATTCACACAGCTCAATTTTGGTAAACATTCAGAATTAGATAAATGTTCATATGAACTTTTTTTTGCACAGTGACTGATATTATCAACTTAAAAATATTGACCATTCCTTGTAAATCACCCTTTATACATCCTGAAGCACTGCAGGGCCATTCTTCAGAAGCTGACAGTTCCTCAGCTAGTCGAGATATTCCCCACATTTTATGGTGGCTGAAGGTTCTCTATTGTGGTCACACCTGTCCCTATCCTGGGTGTCAAAGGATCCATTCCAGTCCTCAGATCTGTTCCAGTTCCGTTTCATAACATGTTCAGTTTTTATGGTTAGGATTTATCAGCCCCTCACCCACTCCCCAAGCTGGCGGACCACTTCTTGCAAGATTTCCATGCTTATTCAACATATTTGCAGCTACCGTCCATTTTTGGAGGCTTTCTCCGCCATCCACAATCTGAAGACATATCGTGCTGTGGTGACAGGGACCATTTAATTGGAGAGATTGAGGTGTAAAATTCTTTTACTTGTTCTTCTGCAATATTTGGAGGTTTTCCAACATTTGTCAGTTAAGTATTGACGTATAAAGTTTGGGATTTCACTCCATCCAATTAAGTGGCATGTAATAAATTGAATATCTCAGTACCTATGTATGAAAGATTTAATGATTGCATTGAAGTATAAGCCAAAAAAGTCATGGCCTGATGTATATTTAAAATGCATTTAATAGGAGATAATATCAATAGAATATTACTTCACAGGTCACTTTCCTTGCCTGTGTTCATCTCTCGTCTCTCTTTCTGCAGTGCATGGGTAACAAGTCGACACTCTGTCATGAAGCTCTGCTGCTCCTGTTTTATCTTCTTTAAACCACCTTACCATCAGTGAATGATACTTGCATCCAAAGTTGTTTAACCATAAACTTTGAACAAACATTTGTGAATACCTTTGGCAGGTAATGACTCGGTCATTCTTCGGTATTCTAAACCTACATCAATCGCTCTGCTTCAGAGTGAACCATGTTGTTGCCATCTTTAGAACAGAGTAGTTTGCAGATTCACAAACGTGACTGAGTATTCAAGGATTTGACTGATGTACAGGTTTTTCTCATAAAGAAGGAATACAAGGAGATAAAAGTAGGAAGATTTTTTTCTTGCTCTCCCTTGTACATTTAAATACTTTGTCCTTAACTCCACACCTGGAATGGCTTACCATAAGTAAATTTACTTACTGTTGTTTGGCTTATTATAGATACTTTCCTAAAAGTTTGAGTTTTTGAGAACATATGATTCTCAATTATATGTTTATTTTAAAAAATGGACAAATGTTGCATGATTCCTTCTGTTTCTTTCTCAAAGTAATATGTGTCTTGCTGGAAATTTTATCCCTTTCTGTAGTTTTTGCAGAGATATGTACAAGGATATTTAATTAAGTCTGACCTGAGTAATTAAGATGTTTTTATAAAAGTATGTAAAAGGAAATTCAGTTCAGGCTGGCTGAGTAATACAGTCTGTGTTTTAAAAGTATGCATTCTGAATTTCATTCCTGATGGTCTGCCTCTTTGAGCAACAGGTGTAACTAGTCACATCACACAATTGAAATGTGTTGTACTGTAGTTGCATAAGGAGGATGCTGAAATCTGTGATGCAGTAGACATAATTTTTTCAAAAATCACTGTATTTAATTGATCTAAATTTCATCAAAATCTGTGTAGCTGATACAAGGTGTCATGTTGTAGACAGCAGAGTTCAGGCAGCAGTGAAATAGGACAGAAGTCACATTAATACAAGAGGGCATAATTCAACCAAACCTGCTGGTATGACAATGCCAAATATAACTTTTACTATTTTGATCATTTTTATGCAGTTTGTTTAGCTTCTGTTTTGGTCAGGATGAGACTTAGCATAATGGGCATGTTTGTTCATATGTTAGTAGACATAAATTTTGTTGTTGAGTAGGCAATTTTAAAAGTTCCTCATTAATCTTGTCACTTACATCTAGGATCAGCTGCCGTGTCTAACGTGTGCCCATGAATTGCACAAAATGTGGGTAGTTTTTATTGACATTTCTTTATTTCACAACAGAAGTACTCTGTAAATGTATAGTTTTCCGTGAAGTAAACATGATTTATCTTTACATTAACGCCTCTTTGAAAACATTTTCTCAATTTTTTTTTATCTTCATCGTCTGCAAATACAGTACATTGTACTGTGGGATTAATAATGCATTCCAAACGAAGATGATCTGTGAGTCTTGCTAATTGTTTCTTGGTAGCAATGTCTAAAAAAACAATTGATTCCTTCCATACTTCTATGGGTCTGCATAATTGTGGTTAGTATATTATTTCTGTATATATGTGCAGCATAGTTTAAGTATTTGTGTCAGTATGCATTGTACCTCACTTCAATTACAATGGATTTATATTATATATATCATTGTGGTTGGATGCTTTTCATTGCATGTTAGTGAGGAAAATCATATCTTGCTCTCAGATGAAGTAGTGTTTGTTTTGTGGATAATAACATTATAGACTGAACATATTCACAGATTACAGATCCTGTAGAACAGTGTTAATTATAGATGTGGGCATTCATTCTTGTGTTTGTTGTGATTATACAAGGTACACCACTGTGGAGCTCTGTTTTAATTTCAACTTTGTGGTGTGACCAGATCTCACGTCAGTTGAAACATCCTCATATAATATAAAGAAGTGTGTACCTTTAATGTAATAACTATTTTTTCAGTTTTTAATACATGATATGGCTACAATGGATATTAGCTCCGTGCCACGTTGTAAGGTGTAAAGTGTTATCATACACATAGGGAGCAAGAATGTTCATTCCTCCCACACAGGAACATTATGTTGAATTATATGTACAAGTTATACGTGAGAAGGACCAACAAGATGTACATGTTTTCTTCATAATTTATTTCACTTATATTATCTTCGATATGTTTCAAACAAATAATTGTTCATCATCAGGAGGTCTGTACAAGCAGCTTGCAGTATTTCACCACACAGCTTATGAAGAGTCTAGTCGCTGTCAGCAACCAGACTCCTCAAGATGTGCGGTGAAATACTGAAAGCTGCTTGTCCTGACCTCCTAATTATCATATTGTGTCAGCAACCAGACTCCTCATAAGATGCGCAGTGAAATACCGTAAGGTGCTTGTACTGACCTCCTGATGATGATGAACAATTATTTGTTTGAAACATGTTGAGGATAAGTTAAGTGAAATAAATTATTAAGAAAAAGTGTGCATCTTGTTTGTCTCTCTCACGTATGTGTATCACGATGCATGGTTCAGAAAATGTAAAGTATTCAAGTTATATTAATATATAACAGTTGGTATATTCAACAGAGTTAGTGCCAAGCATAAGTGCTGTTTATAAAGTTACAAGCTACAGCCATCTTTGTTTTAAGTGTTGTTATTTTTCAAGTTTCCTGCCAATTTGTTAAGACAGGCAAACTAGAATGTATGCATGAAGATTTTTCATTTCTTCCGTGTTGCAACTCCACTTATGGCTATAAACTAAAGCTTCCATAACATGTTTTTCCTCTACCACCAGACTGAGTGGTTATTACAGTTTTGAGGTTGTGTTTTAAAAGATGAACTAAGAATATTAACATTTTATTCCATGTCTTGTTACAGTATATTCCTAATGCTTTTAAGTACTTTTGTTTATACAGGTAATTCACAATATCTAAATTTTCTTACACTCTGGATATGAGTATAATAAATCAGATGTGAATTTGACCTGAAAAAAATTTGTGGTTTGTACAAGTACAATGTTTATTGTTATAGTTCAAGGCAGTGGCTGTGCTGTAAAGTCACAGTGGTGATGATGGTGATGGCACTGGCTGTGACAACACTAATGTAGTATGTGTTTTCTCATCAGCAACATTGTATACCACAATGCAGGAAGTGACTAAGGAAAATTTGTTCCATGTGTATGTATCATAAATCTGTTTTGCTTTATGCTTTTTTTTTTTTTTTTTATAACCTTATCTAAATGTATTTATACATTGCTGAATTCATGCGTTTCTCATCATCAGGTTCCCAAACATCATAGCTGATTGCTTAACACCCCTACTTTGAATTCAATGGGTCCCAAATTTGATTCCAAATGCTGAGATGAGCCAACAAGGTGAGGTATGTATGGTTTTCCTTGATCGCTGCAGAAAAAATGTTGGGATGGTTCATTGCACAGTTTATATGGTCACACACCAATCTCGATCATAATTCTCTATATGTATCGTCTGTGCACATCATTCCACAGCACTATACTCCATGTAATACAACTTCTTATCATCAATATTACAGTCTTTTAACCGTGAATTTAACCAAAAATTATGCGATTTTTTTAAACTGTGGATTGATTCTGACACTTTATAATTGTAATTGTATTCTTGTTCCCACCACCCTGAAGATTGCCACATGAGTGGCTGAAACATGTCAGTGGTTACTCTGTAATAAAATGACATTCATACACCCAACAACAATTGTTGATCTTTTTTTTTTTTTAATCTGATTAATGCATTTAATGCATGGAACATGGAACATGGAACATATAAAAGGTTGGGATAGCAGTGTGAAATAGGTAATACCAACCTCCTTCCCGGTTTGCTGTTTACATTTACTCTGTTTTGTATTATAGCATATGGTTATGTAACCAACAAGAGTATGTTGGTTTATGTCTAATCAGACAGAATGGCGAGGTCACATAATAGCATGCTATGGTGAGTGAACAGTTCTCTTTCTCAACATGTAACAATTTGTCTTGGCTGAAAACATATTAAATAGTAATACAAGCCACATACCAAAGTCCATAGCTTGTATTTTACTTCAGCAATGCATGGTAAATTTACTGTGCTCTGTCCCAGCTCACAAGTTCTTGCCATCTGTTGCAATCTTGACCCAGATGGATCTGTTTTATACTCATTCATCCCATTTCTTCAAGAACTATTTTAGTCTTGTATTGCCTAGGCTTTTGTCTCCTTTCAGGTTTTCCATCTGAAGCCCCATGTCCCACCCATCTCAGTCCCCTTGACTTCATCACCCTAGTAATAACTGATGAGGAATGCAAATAATGAAGCTTGTCGTGGTATACAGTTTCTTCTCGCCTTCTGTAACTTCCTCCCTCTTAGATCTGTATATTTTTCACAGCACTCTGTTCTTGAACACGCCGAACATATATTCTTAACTTATCTGAGAGATCAAGTTTCATACTCATATGGAACAACAGGCAGGAGATTACTAAGCTGGCATTCTTCATATTCAGTCTGCTCTTTAATTTCTTCATATATATAATTCTGATATGTTAGTGTTGTTTCCAATATTTGAACTTTAACCAGACTTCCAAATCAGTTATCATGCACCTTTATGGTGTCATTTTGTCATACATTCTTGTCATGGAACCTAATTACATCATTTACAAGCATTTGCTTTTAGACTGACCTTCTTACTAGCAAGTAATGAAGCTTCCTTGACACCTCCCCCACCCTTTTTCCTATATAAAATTTATGTTTTTACCGGTAAATTAACATAATCAGCATGCAATTCCAACCCTTGTGATTTTCTTGGACCTTCCTAATGGCATATTCTAAAGAAAAGTTTAAAGAGAACGGTGCTACAACATCTTCCAGACCATTCTAAATGGGAAATGAATCAAACAAACATTCACCTGTGTGAGATTTCCTGTAGCTCTTTCATTTAAACACATTATACCAGCTTCTTGGGTGGACCAAACTCATGAGAATGTTATATGTAGCTTTTCTATCAACCAAATTGTTGGCTCCCTTGAAATCTACAAATAGTCAATGTAGTGCTACATTGTATTCCCATTTTTCTCAAGTATGATAAACCCAAAATATCTGATCAGTAATTTATCTGTTACGTCAAAATCCGCATTGATGATTCACGATAATTTCACGTAAATATGCAGTTAACCCACAGAGAAGAGTGATGCATTGCTGAAAGAAAGAGAGAAGGGATGAGAAGACGAGGAGGAAGATGTCACCAAGTACCAGATGATGTTAAAGAAAAGAGAAGTTATTGGAATTTGAAAGAGGAAGCACTAGATCACTTTCAGTGGAGACTTATGTTTGGAAGGGGCTATGGACAAGTTTTCTAGACAGTATATGCAGCAGTCATCAACATGAACCCATGTACATTTGATTGCCAACAGGATTGATTCTTTTACACACAAAACTACAATTTCTATTAAAGAATGATCCAAAGAAGCAAAAATTGTAACATTTTTTGATCAGAAACAAGTTTGTATACATGTAAAAGCCTCAAATTTAATATGTGTATTTCTCATTCAGAGAATCACAGTTCTATGTCTTAAAATATCTTTATTAACTGGCTAATTTGCTAATGATTAAATTAATGCTAAGCAGCTAATTGAAACTTCATTACCCTATATCCAAAATAAATATGTATGTAATGGTGATATTAACTTGCAGTCTATCAGTTCATGCTGACATTTGTGTATCTCCAACCAAATAGAGGAACTCAAACGTAAGACCCAAGATCATGACACCCAGTAAATCACCCAATGCAGTCAAGTATGGAATTGTTGAGTTGTCAGGATCTACATTCCGCGACCATAAGTAGTATGTTATTATATATGCCACATAGAGAAGAATGGAAACCTGCAACAAGATCAAGACCTTAAGCTTGTACATTGCAGCCACATTTTCCATTCCGCTTCCAGAAAAAATTGTGTTCTATTACAATTCAAGTAAAGCAACATTACATTAAAACTTGCAGAATAATTTTTTGCTTTTTAAGAAATGCTTTTCATGATGTAACAAATCTGATTTGTACAGGTAAACTTGTTACAGCGCCTGACATCTGTTCAACAAACACTGTAACATCTTCTTATCAGTAGTGCGAAATGCTGTCATGAGGAACTTGTGAAATATTTACTTCCTGTAATTGTGTTGTCTTGTTGGAGGTTTTCTGCAGTGTTTCTCTCTTCAGGCAAATTCTGGGACAGTTTAACTATTAACCAACAAATGCACCCATATAACTTACACTTAAAATACTTTAAAACACTTAAAACTACTCTGACATGTTTCGATCTTTTCAGATCATCATCAGGGAGTTTCATCGTTCCTTGTTAAAGTTATTACATATTCATGATTTAGTTCGTTTTTGTAAACAAGGTGTTGTGGCAGCATATCATGTTGTGTAGGAATCTGCAGGCAGTCCCTCACTACGTAGCATACGATGCACACCTAGCCAACTACACTCTCTACAACAGATTCCTACACAACATGATATGCTGCCACAACACCTTGTTTACAAAAACGAACTAAATTGTGAATATGTAATAAC
>Ga0123357_10008244_pt1 | contig 12994 bp, 8 predicted proteins | sample TergutEmb28metaG_FD_89873 | JGI IMG/M metagenome (GOLD analysis project Ga0123357, IMG submission 89873) | Embiratermes neotenicus P4 segment gut microbial communities from Petit-Saut dam, French Guiana - Emb289 P4 | ecosystem: Host-associated > Arthropoda: Insects > Digestive system > Gut ...
ACCACGTGACACCCCTCTATCCGCAAAAGTTGGCACTAACTTCGCCTACCAGCGGCGGCCGCTCTGTCGGTATGGTTCGCTCGCGGACTAAAGCCACGGAGTTTAGTTTAGTTTAGTTTAGATAAGATTTTATTAAAATTTGTTTTCTATTACACTCATTCTTCCATCCCCACTCTTTCACTCTCTTCCTCTCACACTTTCTACCCTTCAATCTTCCTTCGATCCCTTTTTCTTTCTTTCTCTCTGCCTACCGATCTTCTTACGCTTGTATATTCCGACTTTCTTCCCCCCCCCCCGTCAAAGCTTGTTGTACTGTCTTGTGTCAGGCAAGACTTTCAACAAACTTGCCAACATAGACAGACACTTGAACGTTGTAAAATGTGGATTCAAAGCCACATTTCTGGGTAAAGAGAAATAAATAATATACTGCCTCGTACATCAGTGCACTCTGTGTGCAAGACAGTGACACTGCAGTGGATAACTGGTTAATAGCACCAAAGGACGATACAAGAAGAGGGCAATTTATCTACAGTGGCTGTCGTTCTGGTAAATATATATATACATATATATATGCATACATACATATACATATATACAGATTATATATACTATGTGCTTGTTGATATTTATTCTCAGGCCTCCTCGCATGCTCCACATTTCGCTACATTCATATAGTAAAATGGTGTTTGGGCGACAACAATGACAATGGCCAGGTAAATGAATTCTTAGGTAATCTAGAAATGGGTGCGTCATGTGACAACGTTAACATGACACTCATGTGCTAACCAACGGCGTCTTGCATCTGGCATTTCTTCATTCACGATGCCTGATGAAGTCATCAAAATACAGGTAATTAAATTATTATTTCTCGTTTTCAGCGCCTCTGACGGGGAAAACGTTAAACACCTTATGAAACAAAGATTGCACTTCGCTGTAGTTGTTCAGAGTTTATTTTATTATATAAGTTTTCGTAAATGTTCTATCATCCGAAATTCATGCGATAAGACAATCTTGATTTTGCCATTCTCTAAGCGTGACTTAATCTGTTGCACACCTGCCATCTGGTGTAAATATCTTCAACTAACCACTCTACCCACTCAAACTACACCAAGCAAACACATTACACAAGGCACATAAAAAACTTCTCAGTACCGTTATGCAATACAATTGCCTCTGGATAGATTTATCCCTTACGGCATTCGAAAGGCACCTTTTTCGAATCTCAGTCAAGGTATCGGCTATTACGTCTAGTGATTTTTCTTGTCTGTCTCGCTCCCTTCAGATGTCTCCGAGGCCATGTTTACAGAAACAGGTCGCGACTGTTCGCAGTCCTTCCACTGCTTATGGTCAGACTAATATCATTATTTTCTAACTAAACCCTGGAGTGCAAACGTAGCAACACAAGCTACGAACCACAGAAAGCACTATAATTCTTAGGTTAGACAACAACGCTGTTTCAACTGAAGCAGTTACATAGCATCAACTGAGACTCAGAACCAATGGCGACCCTATAGGCCTTTTGCGATAAGGCACTGCTACTTGGACGTATCGTAGATAACTACAAAACTTCCAGTAACAAACCCGTCTATCCCCAAACACGAAAGAGAATAAACGAAGTTCTATTGAAAATGTTCTGCTGGTTTGAAAGAAAGTGTAAGAAACGTTCAAATGATAAAAGTTTAACGTAAAACAAGCTGTAACAGAGAAAGAAATATAAAGTAACACACGAAGAAGACGAGAAAGGAGGGTAGAAAACGGAACAAAAGAAGGACTAAAGGAAAGAAGAAACAAAGAAGAGAAGAAGGAAATACAAAAATAAAAATAAAGAATGAAGAGCAGATGAAAGAAGAAAAACAAACGGCAGTTCTCTCTGGGGTCTTGTAAAACCGGCATTTGTTTAATGTGACATAAATTCCAGAATCATGGCTACGACAGCTGAAAGGTACAGCTATCCCTGTACTTCAGCACCACGCCCCGAAGGGAAATGGACGTACCAACGGACTCTTTGCCAGATAGGATCCTTCTCCCGCAAGCCGCAACGCGCCTGAGTATGAACACGTAAAGACATCCAGCAGACGCGCCATTCGTTTGCGCAAGCACAACGTCGGTTGGCATTTTGTTGCCTCCTTTTATTACACAATCAGTCCATTACAATACTGCACGTACAACTTATGTAGTCGAACCTAAAATCCTACACTATTTAGAACATGTCTTGCAGAGTAAAACCCTAATGAATATTCTCCAATCATATATTCACATATCTGTGAAATGATATTTACGAAAATCTGGTTCTTCAATCTGTTGGTTTGAATCTTTTCAATCGTCTAGACTCTTCTTCTTCAAGTAGTGTTGATGCCAGTTCGTTTGGGTGTGTTGTTATTTTATCTCTGTACTTGACGCTGAATTTTGTAATTTCTTCTCTAATTGTTGGTACTTTTAAGCCTGCATGTATGACTTTGTTAGATATAGACCACGGAGCATTTACTATTGCTCGGAGGACTTTATTTTGATATCTCTGCAATATTTCAATGTTTGAATTACTAGCTGTACCCCAGAGAAGTATACCGTATGTCCAGATGGGCTTTAGAATAGTTTTGTAGATCAGTAATTTATTTTCTATTGATAGCTCCGATTTTCTTCCTAGAATCCAATACATTTGTTGGAATTTCATCCCCAGCTGCTTTCTTTTAGCAAATATGTGAGTTCGCCATGCCAGTCTTCTGCCCAGATAGATACCTAAGTATTTGGCAGTTTGTCCTTGCGGAATTTCGTTTCCATTCAGTACGACTGCGTGACAGTTTTCTCTTTTTAAGGTAAAGGTAACATGAGTCGACTTATTTTTGTTGGCCTTTATACGCTAGCGTTTTAACCATTTTTCGAACTGGTTAAGATGATTCTGAAGTTTTCTTGACGCAGTAATGGGGTTTTGATGTGAGACTAGAATCGCTGTATCATCGGCATAGGTTTCTGTCAGTGTTTGCTCGGTTTCTGGTGTGTCTGCTGTAAATATTGAATAAAGTATGGGTCCGAGAATGGATGGTGCAGAGTTTAGTGTATTCTTCTTGGTATCTTACTTGAAACGTCCTGTCAGTGAGGTACGGTTTCAGTAGTGTATACTCTGGGTGTGGGAAAGCACGTTTGAATTTGTAGAGTAGACCTGTACGCAGTAACTTATCGAATGCTTCACTTGTGTCGATGAAAGCAGCTGAGCAGCAGCGCTTGCTTTCCAAGTCGTTGATTTTATAGACTAATCTGTGTGCCTGTTCGATGGTTCTGTGTTCCTTTCTAGATCCAAATTTGTGAGAAGGTATTAATTCGCTTTCGTCTATGATGGGTGTTAGTCGTTTAAGAAATATTTTTTCTAGGGTCTTTGATACGGTTGAGAGGAGACTAACTGGACGATATGACGTTATGTAATTTGGGTTCTTTCCTGGTTTTATAATCATTATGATTTGTCCCACTTTCCATTGACAAGGGATATATTCGGTTTGTATTATGGCATTGTAAATTTGTGTTATTGCTCTGAGACCTTTTTGGGAAAGTTATTTAAGAATTTTTCCGGTGATCAAGTCGTAGCCCGGAGCCTTTTTTTTGGATTTATTTCATATTGTATGACTTTTTAACCTCGTTAATTCGGATTTTCTTCATTGGCAAAGGCCATCTGGTGAGGGGTATTGAAGCCGTTATTAAGGGGTTCTTCTTCCATTACCGACAGTCGGGACGGAAAGGGTTGAAAGACCGATGCGAGGTGCTCTGCAAAAGCCGTAGCTTTTTGTTTGTCCATTCTGGCCCAGGTGTTGTGGTTTATTCGTACTGGTGGTATGCGGGGTTGAGGACGTTTCATCTTACGAATGGCTTTCCATAATGAGTAATCCGTGACTTCAGTTGGCGTTAGGCCTTTGAGATAGTCTTGGATGCCTTCATCTTTGAGATTATGTAACAATTTTTTTAGTTCTCTTGCTAACTTGTTTTATCTTTGCTTGTCTTGTGGGACTCTTGGTAATTGCCACCTTTTACGGGCCTTTCTTTTTTCTGCTATTTATTGTTTTACAATTTTTGGACGTTCCTCACTAGAGTTTTGTTCGTTTCTATTTGGTGTTGCTTGCCATGCTACTTTTTGAATTGCTTTGGTTATGTTTTCGACAGCTTCTTCTATATTTATCTCAGTTTTTAGGGGTATCTCCAACGCTATTAGTTCATCGAGAGTTTCTCTAAAACAATTCAATTCGGTCTTGTTGCTGTGTAAGGACGTTTTCTTTGATTTTCCTGGTACGTGCGTAAACATTGTTATCAGAATTAGTGTATGCTCTGATATTAGGTCTAGGCATGACTCAACTGTGAATATTTTAGTGTCAGTTCCCTTAGTTACGCAGAAATCTACGAGGTCCGATATTTTGTTAGGATGGTCAGTAGGTCGGTTGTCTTGTTGAAAGGGGCTTTAATTTATTGTGTTTCATACGTTTATGTAGCTCTCTTCCTTTTGTAGTCGTGAGTCTAGATCCCCCAAAGTCGTGTTTGGCATTATAATCTCCTCCAGCAAAGAAGCAGTTTCCTAGTGTTTTGACAAATGTCGTAATCGTCATATCTATTGTGGTGCTTGGGAGGGCAGTAGATTGCGGAAACTGTTGTTTCTGCAGTGTTGTCTTCAATGGCGATGTTAGTAGCTTGTATATTTTCATGTCTATATTCTGCTCTTACGTAGTGTTTAATGTTCTCTCTAATTATTACTGCAGTACCTCCGTGCGCTGTTTCGTCTGGGTGATTAGTGAATATATACTGTAGTTTGGTACTGTTATGTAGCTTCTGTTGGTGAAATGGGTTTCTGATATTAGTAGAATTTCTAAGGTAAAGGTTTGAATAAAGAGCTTTATTTCTTACGCATGTTGGCACAAGCCATTGGCATTTCAGGCTGCAGTCTTTAATAACTGAGCTGTTAATTATTTTTTGTTGACGAGCGCTGATATAATGTTTATTAGAGTACCCATTTGATCCATTATATGTTTCATCATTTGTTTGAGTTCTGTCAAGTCATTCGCGGGTTGTGTCATATTCGTTGGATTTAGTTGAGTTACATTTGTTTGAGATATTTCGGTTTGTCTTTGAACTACGTGAGCACACCTTACTCCTGACACAATCGGTCTTGTCGCTATATTTCGTTCCCTTAATCTTGGGTATATTTTTTGTTGTATTTGGTTGTGCACAATACACCCTCTGTAGTTAGCTGGATGTTTTTCATTACAGTTGACACATCTGACGTTATCATCTCGAACTTTCCTGGGACACTCATTAGTTAAATGCGCTGTTACACATGTTACGCATCTTCGGTTGTTTCTGCAATAGTTTGTGTGTGTGTGTGTGTGTGTGTGTGTGTGCAAATTTTTGGCAGCGCATATACTGGGGAATTTCACATTTGGCACGTGGTGCTTCATATTGCACTATCGTGTTCAATAATGTGTTTATTTTGTAAATTTCTTTGTTGTTGTCATGAGGTTTGATATCTATAAAGTGCATAGGTAGGGGTTTGTTTGCTACTCTTTGTTTGGCATTCCAGATGTTCGTTACATCGTGTTCTTTATCTGTTAGGCTTTGCTTTATGTCATTTAAATCAGTTGATGGATGACTGTTCTTAAGGACTACTCTGAAGCTTCTTTCTTGCTTTGGCTTGTAGGTGTGAAATTCTGTATTTTTTCCATTAATGCTTTTCCTATGGTAGGATATACTGAGCTTTCTGTAGGCTGTACTCTAACGGTCGCTATATAGAGTTTTCACAAGATATTTATCTTTTGCTATTGCATTAAGTAACTCAGTTAGAGGTTTTGTGTATTTTACACCTGATATGAAGATTGGTGGTGGCTTTGGTTCAGTACTTCGCTTAGCTTCTTCCTCTACGTTTTCTTCTGAAAGTGTGCTTCATCTATTGGTGGATGTTATTGTTCCTCCAAGCCAGTAGTCTTGCTTTATAGCGTTTAGATTTTCCTGATCATCCAAATTTCTGTGTCCTTTTCTGCTAATTTTTTGCCATTGATTTTTCGAATTAAGGAAGAATTTTGTTCTACATTTTGTAGTTGTACTGTGCTAAGTATTGGAATGCTGTTTTGGGGTTGACTAACCTATATTAATGCATTTTGTTGGTATATTTGTTGTGCTGCTTTTGGTTGTGAGAAAGAACGATTAGTCGGTATTTGAGTGTTATATAGTGTGCCACTTGATTCACCCTTTATATACATATTCGGTTGCGCATGTGCATATTGCACGTAGTTGGAAGAGGAGTACATTGAAATTGAAATGTACTTACTTATTTAACAGGTGTAGTTCTATTTTGTTTATTATTGTCACTCAGTTAACTGTTTTACACTTATAATATTTGTGTCGCACTTGTATTCAGTCCGCTTTTTGTCTCGAAGGCCGGATTTATTTTATCACATCCTTGCTCTTCGACATTCATATGCGAATTAACGTTATACGTTACAGTACTATGTGAAAATGGTTATCAGTATGTGTGGAGCTGTGTTTACCGTCCGCGCTGCACTACTGCACTAGCTGATTTTCAACCGCCCGCACTGTACTAAGTCTGGACTGAGACTCGGCTGACATTTAAAACGCAAAGGTTTCACGTTCCAGGTACGAATTGAATACGTATAAAAGGCAAACTGAGACTTTAAAAGAAATATGGAAGATGCGTCAACATGTGCAAAGCTCACGTCTCCGCCCTACTTTACACCCACTCCTGGTTGGGGAAGTGGGGGTGAAGTATGCCACGATCATACATGGAGATGACTGGTCAGCTCGGCGTTCCAGTAAGTACTCCCAGTACCCAAAGACTAGGCCCCAGAACAAGGCTTTACGCGCTGATGCGAAGCACAAACGCTGCTCAGTTAAGCAGACGAACGCCGGTTGTCCAGATCACAGTCACGTTACTGCGAAATGCGACACATATCCGCCACCGTCATTTGCTTCAGTTACTTGAAATCCTTACTCCCTTGTTTTCCTTCTCCTGACATTGGTTATTCAAAGCCATGCCTCGCCCCTAGGCCGATCGGCTACCCACACGTGTGCAACACTTGTTTTGGTGACGCCACATTAGCATAAACTGCGTGTGTACCCAGTGGTGGTCAAACTTTCCCAATTTAACTCTTCCTCTTTAACTAGGCACAATGTTCTGAACGGACTATCTAGGTCTGGTAGCCCACAATTATTTTTATCGCAAGGAAAATTTCTGAGAGTTTGTGTTAGATAGAGCCCTTTGTTCACTGAACCCAAAAGGTGAGCAACAGAACGACGTAAAATGTTACATAACATGGGACCTCACAAGTTGCATTCTAGACCAAACAATACGATGAACAAATTAAAACAAAAAAAATGGATGAGATGGAGGAACAAACAGGAATAACGGGGATATAAGAACGAGAGCAAAATGTTAGTCCACAAACCTGAGAGGAAGAGACTACTGACAGAACTCAGGGTAGATGGGAGGATATTAAAAGCTTTCCCCTGTAGTTGCAGCACACGTCAGCTCGTTACCTACCAAATATCAGAATGCGGCTTAACCGAGTAACGTGGAAAACTGAGCGAGATGTACCCACAGCAATTTATGAGCAGCGCGTCAGCGATCTGTTACGCTTCTAGGTCGACTTTATAATTCCCTCCTGAGAAATTCGAGGACGGCATCGCAGAAGTTACAAACTCTTCCCCGCACGCTCTTCTATCCCACTGCACTCAACATGCCATAAAATTGATGTTTAATAATATGCACAGTTGGTACATGATCATTAAAATACAAAATAACAAAACAGTAACATGAAAGCGAAGCACGAGCGAGCAAAACGTGGTGTATAAAACATCTGACCACGAAGGGAAAGGCAATGGTACCACTGCGGCCAGGCACCAAGCCCTCGACGCATTAAGGGGGTCCGAAGCCAAGTGCACACAACATAGGACTGGGTAATGCCTGACAAAATTGATGCTCTGACAATCTTTAGGTGAGTCATCCGCGTTGTGTTCAGAACTTTATGAATAAGGAACAAGCTTTAAATACGTCAAAACACAACTAGTATCTTTAGGTATTTATTATTATTTAAGGTGACGACATGTTTCGGCCCCTGTTATTTGGCCATCATCAGGTCACAAGTATGAATTTTGAGGAAGCTGTACAGTGTAAGTCATAAAATAAATTACATAAATCTGAAATTCAACGAGATCTCATTGTCTTTCACATCTTTACGGGAATTATAACTAACTTTAAAATATTATAAAATTACAACCAGATGATTATCAAAAATATATAAACGTAAACAGCGAGTTCGAAAGCATTAATCGGACAATTGCAATTACTCTACCACAATGTAACAAATTTCCTGCTCCTAAGAAAAGTAGGCTTACATGTTAATTAGGAAGAGATAAAAAGTTTGCATGAAATCTGGCAACCCAATGCGAAGATTAAAGAGCCTACATTTTGTTGAAGAATTAATTAATTATTTAGAGATATATATGTATATATTAGTGACGCCTCTCACACGTCACAGATTATCTCTGTATCGGTACAGGCAAATTACGACGGCTGTACGCTCACAGTGCGGCGCCGGTAATCACTGCCTAGTGGCACACGCCTCCACAATTTGGATGCTCCAGTAGTGGTCAAATTTAGCCCCCAGCCCCCAACCCCACCCCCAGCCCGAATGCCTACAACAAATATTGTACACATCAAATAAATGCAAACATAAACAGCGACACGCTTATTTCATTTCAAATTAAACTTCCCCAAAGGTCAAAACGCTTTTGGCACGGCTTTACGTGACTGCCATTTTGCCACACGCAAATCTCCTTAATACAGTCGCGTCAAGTAGAGAATAAAAAATATAAAGTGATGTCGCTGTGCCTCAGTGTTACAGGCTACGCCATGACAAGCTACAAACGGAAATGACGTGAGGTTCCACGACTGTTTAACGTGGATGAAGGTGAGCGAACAATCTTGAGGTCTAGCGGGGTTAAATCCTTGCAAATAACCCAAGGAATACTCCTGAATTCAGTGGCCCTAGATTCAACGCGGAAAAAGTAATGTGACGAAATGTCGTGCCTCTGATCGAACCCAACCCCAGTTGTCAGACCCGTGATCAACCACACACACACACACACACACACACACACACACACATATACACATACACATACATAGAGCAAGCACTAAAACGGTCAGTCACGTTAAGGATTTCCCAAACTGAAACACATGACAGTCTGTGTCTACCGACGTCTTCCTACGCCTTATGTTTAATTAAGGCAGTCGCTATATGACATCACGTTCGTGAACAAAAAATTAAGCCACAGAGGGAGCCAAAAACCTCTTTCGAAAATCAGGTCAAATTCAGGTAGATCTGTTTCGTGAGGACAGAATATGGGTCAGACCTACACCGACAGAGTACGTTCCGAAACACAATATTTTTCAAAACTGAAAATACCGTACACAAAACTCCGAACGCATAATTCATCATCAGTTTTCCATTTACTTCAGAACCCTACTTACTTTATTTGGCCTTCCTAACAAAGCAAGATACTCACATTCTCTTAGTGCAATTCTCTATTCATCGAGTTCAACAGAGCGGTCGCGTCCCTGCGCTCTTAACTGCGAGCAGCGATGTCTTCAGCTCTTGCGCTCACAAACACTGAACGATGCACAAACTCACAAAACCGAATGGTGATATAAACGCGACATACAATCGCCAGAACCCTACAAAATTTCAAACAAGTTTCCAGTTTCTTATAACATTTCTACTAACAATGTATTTATATTACCCAAAACAAAATTGTATAATAATTTATGGGCGTATGACACCCTCAAGTTGCAGTCTCGTTTCTTCCGGATCCCTGAAGAAATTCGAAGCCAACCAACACACTGTGCAAAGACTTTTCCAACCATACAATGAATAACTTTACTTTTAGACAGCAAAACCCTCATATTTCATGCAAGCGTAATGCTTTTGTCTTCTGAGTCGAAATAAGGACTAAAACTTTCTCCAACAGAGCAATAAAACTTACATAGCAGAGAACTGACACAGTTAAATTTTCATTGTGCCCAAGTTTCATCCAAGTTTTATGTTAAGCGCCTACAGTTCGACAGCTCCGCCAAGCTGGAATGCACGATTAGTTGTCTACACGTCACGGCGCACCGGTCATCATCTGGCAAGAGCAGCTGGTGCCATTGCAACGAGAGACGATCCATGGTGCGAGGTCAAGAACACTGCAGACCTTGCTCATTAATGTTAATTAAGAACTTTATTTGTGACAAACGCTTGCAGAAGAAGAGCAACCAAAGGCATTCGACGTCACAATGTACATGGCTATGACCAGCATTCTGCAGAAATACCTTACTTAACACACTTTGCAGAAAACTTGCAGAACTCATGGCAGGTTTATACCACAAGAGGCATAGCATTAACTCCGTGTTTAAGGCCTAGCGATAACACTTGAACAGCAACAATTCTACTCTCTTCATATAGATTGTATTTCCGTGTTCTGTACGGTCTTCAGAAGAAAACATCAATTATTTCCCCATAGAGCATTAATTTCCTGGTTTTTATAACCGAAAGGAAGTGTTTACTACACCCTGTGAACTGAATCTTCATATGGATTTCAGGTTAATTTTCGTCTTTGATCGGTTAAGTACATAACCGTTTCAGGGACTAGCAGAGGGATAACTAGGACGAAAAGTTTGGCACTAAATTTACTAAGACAGGACGGACGAGCTAGGCACACTTAGTTATCGTGAGGAACGATCTTGCAAAACCGCCTTTTGCAAGACCAAAATATGAGACGAGAACAAAGAAGCGTCAGGCTGTAAGGATACGAAACGCATAGAAATGGATCGGGACCATGTCCAGTGTCAGAATTTATTACTAAACTGAAGGTTCTGAGCCTTCGGGTTGTGCTACCGCAGTGTCAGTTACACTCTCCGATTTGCGCAACGGTCCGGCGCAAGTTGGAACTGAGTACACACTTTGTCAACTATATGCAAGGCAGTCCAGCTGAAATTCAAACTCCATTACACTGGACCCTGATCGCCCGCAGCATAAACGTCCCAAAGCTTGTGTCGTTGCCCAGCAGCATTCTTCCGCCACCGCCATCTCACCGCGCTCGTTTCGCGTTTTAAAAATATTATCTAATATTTTTTACTTTTTTTTAAATAACGTAACTTAAAATTGCGTAAGTCTGGAGTCCCTGTAAATAACTTCACAATCATTCCGGTTTACTCCCCACATTTTGAAAAAAAAAAAAAAAAAAAAAAAAAACAACACACGTCACCATTAGGTTCATCATTAACCCAATACCCATTGTAAGACATGTGGAATAAAACAGCGACGTTAAATTTGACACTGTCAGCAGTCCGGACGCGTCATTCTATACAAAAATTAATGGCAACTTGAAACTGGTTCATTTCAGATATTTGAAAAACAGCAGGTCAAATATAACAACTCGTCGCGTTACAGACCACGTAGCAGGACGGTTAATCGCTATGGAAAGAAGAAAAAAGGCACCGACCATGGGCTGAATTAGCGTAAAATGGGAAATGGCGTCATACATTTAATTAGTCGACGAAAGTCCGTTACATGTGGCTGTTCATACAGCGCGATACACTGCATTCCACTCAAACACGTGTGTTTGTTAAAAACATTCCTTGCGATTTTCAAAACCTCGCAACATTGATGTTCGATTATTCAAAACCTAGGTCTCCCGCAGACGTCACGCTGCAACACTACCGAGACCTAAATTACACACAGAATACCAGCGTGCAAAGTACAAAAATGTGTCTGTCGTTATTCGTCCGTTTTAGTTAGACGTGAGTGTTAGTCATTCGGCGCAATGTCGCAGTTCGAACAGCGTACGAACATCAAGTTCATGTGCAGATGGGGAAAATCTGCTTCAGAGGCGCTATCTGTCCTGCATCAAGTTTACGGTGAAACTGCACTACAGAAAACCGCAGTTTACGACTGGTTTTCCCGGTTTAAGAATGTACAGGAGACGGTGGAGGATACGGATCCATTCATGCGATTCTGTCCGACGATTTAAAGATGAGGCGTGGCGGTGCGAAGTTTGTTCCGAGGCAGCTGACCACGGATCACATGGAATTCTCGCATGATTGTCGCTGGAGATCTGTTTGACAAAAGTACGCAGGACTCAACGTTTCTCACAAAGATCGTCACTGATGATGAGTCATGGGTGTTCGCCTACGACCCGCAGACGAAGATGCAGTCAGCAGAGTGGCACACAGTGTCGTCTCCCCGACCAAAAAAATCACGCCTCGTCAAATCCAAGGAAAAATGATGCTTCTTGCATTTTTTGACCATGAGTTCGTACCGCCTGCACAGACTGTTAATGGTCATTTCTACGTGCAAGGTTTGCAGAGGTGGCGCGACGCAGTTCGGTGGAAACGGCGCGACAAGTGGCAGGGAGAGTGGTTTCTGCATCACGATAGCGCACCGAGACACATCGCTTGTTGTGCAGCAATTCCTCACCGAGAAAAGCATTCCTGTCATCACCCAACCACCGTACTCTCCGGATCTCGCTCCAAGTGACTTTTGGCTGTTCCCTACGCTGAAAATTGGCCTCAAGGGGACGCGTTTCGCAACCATGGAGGACATCATATCGAATGCGACGGCTGAACTCCGGAAGATTCCAAAAGAAGCCTTCCGGCGGTGCTTCCAACAATGGCAGGATCGATGGAGCAAATGTGTGTGTGTGCTAGGATCCTAATTTGAAGGTGATTAGGTAAGCGTTGTCATATGTCCTACCATTACAGTGCTATACCACAATTCCGGGAACTTTTTGACTGCCCCTCGAACATACATGCATACATACATACACACACAAACACACACAAACACACATACATACATACCTACGTACATACATACATACATACATATATACACACACACATATATACATACATACATACGTACGTACGTACATACAGACATACACACATACATACATACATACATAC
>Ga0123357_10008245_pt1 | contig 12994 bp, 9 predicted proteins | sample TergutEmb28metaG_FD_89873 | JGI IMG/M metagenome (GOLD analysis project Ga0123357, IMG submission 89873) | Embiratermes neotenicus P4 segment gut microbial communities from Petit-Saut dam, French Guiana - Emb289 P4 | ecosystem: Host-associated > Arthropoda: Insects > Digestive system > Gut ...
AGTATATACCATGTTTAAAATATTCAGTACCTATATTTGTTGAATAAATATATAAAATGAAACATTTAGAGGTTAGCGGTGCGGTACGACCACTATAGTCGTCGTTAGGCGTCAAAAGGTTAATGGAGCTGAATCGTCGTCATCATCATCATCATCATCGACAGTGCCTTTTCTCTTTCGTTTGAGAGTGTGCATTCAAAGTAACTGCAAACGACTTTTGTTCATTTTTTTTTAATATTACCTTTCATCTGATTGGAGTCTAAATCTTTTACAACACTTCTTATGGTCAATAAGTCCGCCTATTTTAAGAATTTGAAATTTCATTACCATGTAATAAATAGGAGGATATCGAAATCGATAAGCCGGATTAATGGAGCCCAAGTCCTTATTAGTAGAAAACGAATGCTTCTGTACACCCTAATCTGCGTTTGTAATTAAATTCACTGCAAGAATAATAACAACAACACAATAAATTAAATGTGACTTTAAAAAATGACATTTACTGTAACCACAACAGATTACAATTCACTGTAACTATAACAGAAGACGATTTACTGTGATTAAACCATTACGACCGCCATACAACAGTCAAATAAGCTGCACCGTCACCAGAACAGATTGGGCTGTGAGTCAGAAATATTTCATCGACGATTTGATATGCCGCAGGACAAATTTAAGGCTTAAAATTATAGACCTTCAGCCGAAGAATAAGTATTTTTTGCGTTCTACACGTTGTTACTTTCTGTCTGTTCAGGATCATACTATTGGCAAACATTAATCGATAATTGATATAAAGATACTCACAGAATCGATGGCGATATTGATTTTATATTCAACGTCATACGTTTGCACAATAATCCATAAATTGTTGCTGTTGACTGAAAGTAGTCAGAAAGTAGAAAGAAGGATTTAAAGCAATAATATGCTGCACATGGCGCGCGTTACCACAATTGGTCAATTTGTCCGTCCATGGAATCGGCTGTAGGGATTTGCCGCGTGGAGGATTAGTGTCAAAAGACAGTGGTCAATTAGTGCTAATAAGGCTGATGTCCGACACTGAAACAAGGGATAAAGACGGACGTAAATACGAGCGAACAGGACCAGATAGGCAATAGGATATCTTGAATGTGCCTACCGTTACTAATTACATAGCCAGTCTGAGTAACATTTGATACACAGCCACTGAATGTAGCGTATGGGAGTTCTAAAAACATGAGAGAGAAGAATAAAGGAGGTTATACACTGGGGAAATTCATGTTGGAATATTCGGGTGTTTTAAGTAAGAAACATGTTAAATCTGGACAAAGTATTACGACTACATATTAGGTAAGTAGAATATATACAGGAAGAATTTCCTCGGAAAACCATATCAGAAAATATCGTACGGATAACCAGGGAGTACAAGGAAATATCTACCATTACTATGGAATTAAGGAAAAGTTCTAATACGTAAAACTATGCCACGTATCTTCATGGTTGTACCGTGCATTTCGTAGAGTCATTAATTAGCACACCGACTAATGCACACATATAAAAGTTTTTACATTAAAACATTTAATATCGCTCCAACATATTTCGATCCTAATATCATCTTCAGGGACCTACACTGTTCGTTGCTAAAATCACATTATTAAAAACACACACTGATATTCCGAATTCTGTGCTGTGGCAGCACGTCATATTGTGTAGTCAGGCGTATTCTCAGCGGCGTACAGCTACACAATATGACGTGCTGCCACAGCACAGAATTCGGAATATCAGTGTTTTTAATAATGTGATTTTAGCAAGGAACAGTATAACTCCCTGAAGATGATATTAGGATCGAAACATGTTGGAGCGATTTTAAATGTTGTAATGTAAAATTTTATGTGTGTGCTTTAGTTGGTGTGCTAATTAAATGATTATATGCCATACAGTTTCCCCAATTTTAGTTCCTGCATAATATGATAAATGTTAACAACTTCGGAATAAACATTATGTTCTTGAACGCCACGTCTAAATTATACTTTCTAATTTAGAACGTCACACATTCCGTTCCAAATTTTCTACAATTAACAACAAAAACTTTGGCGAAAGACGGAAATGTTGAGTCTGTAGCGACGTTACCGCAAATTTCTTATCAACTCTTAAAACTATGGTTGTTCGTAGGCCATTCAAAATTATGCAACATTGTTCATATGGCTTTATAATGTAAAATATCAATATGGCGGCCAAAAACGCCTACTGCCTCGGGTCCTCAAAGGATCGAATCCATTACACATTCTATTCTAATATGGCCGTCGTCCAAATTTTTCTTTATTTCGCGATTCGATGGTATTAATGAACGACTGGATCCACGAATATGAAATCTGGTACAGATTAACCGTACATATATTTATATATTTCTTATGAAACACTATAAGTCAACAATCACACATACAAACATGGCGACTACGGAAATATGAAGTTATCCCCGATAGATGTAACTCATACAGAATTTGAACTTGTGTAACAAGAACAAATAGCTGAGAAAGATGACGAAAAGTCATTGTAAATAGGGAACGATAGACCATTGAGAGTGAAAGTGACAAGTGATACAGACCATATGGAGTGCGGCTAAGGAGTGCTTACTGCAGAAAAACCTGGCTTCACAGCCACGTCCTTGGAAAAACGCACTTGAGACGCGATAACTATTACTACTACTGCCACGACTACTACTTCTACCGCTACTACTACTACGACTACTACTTCTACCGCTACTACTACTACGACTACTACTTCTACCGCTACTACTACTACTACTACTAATAATAATAATTGCGATTGAATGGAAATTCTGTTGTAATTACAGTTGTTAGACGTCAATATTTTTACTAAGAAAATCAGAATTCAACAGATCTGGCGATGCTCTTTAACTGAGGTTCCATACGAATTGTGGTTTTAATTTCGGTAGAATATTTTTAATTAATGTGTTCACATTTTGTGCCTTCTTTTTTCCCCCTTTTCACGCAGTTGTGCAGTACCTGTTTATTTGTGCATTACTACATTTGAGTGGTCACTTCGGAACTGGCCCTGTGCTACTAAGCCTGCCAGTAATTACATGAACTGACTGGACCTGTACTATCAATACATTTAGCAAGAATTTCTCCTAAGAAACTCGCCTTCAAAAATTATAATATTATTAATGTTTATCAGATGTGCTTTCTCACTGTTTCTTTTCTGTGTATTTTGTTGTATGTTATTTGTGTATTTTTCTTATGTTCCTGTTCTCTCTGTGTAATTGTCCTTATGGTTGTTGTGCGAGCATTATATTAATAAGTGACTGAACTAAGATTTTTATAAGTAATACATTTTTCATTAAAATAAAAGATAATGAAATAGCAGAATCAATAATAATACTAACATTCAAAAAGAGAAAATTAAGTAACAGAAAAGCAGGCTTTAAGATTTCTACGCGAGTTTTCTTGTTTTGAAACAGAAGCATGTTGAATTGAGACAGAGTCAAGAAACACGTGAACTCGAGTCACGAATATCCATAGTAGGAGATATCGCCATAAAGAGGTTCGGCGAAGGACGAGGAAATGTGGGAGGAACACTATGACGTGATCGCTGACAATGCTGACGTAGCGCACGGAACAGGACAGTACGAGTGAATGAACCTAACGTCACAAGGTCGATTACGGTATCAAAGGTCAAGGCTGACCTAAATTATTCATCGTGCAGCGCATCTTTATAAATACGGTGGGTGAAGCATGCAAAATTGCTGTCCAAAAACAAACCGTTATCATGAAGGCAATTTGGGCCCTCAGCTTACGATAGGAGATGATGGTCTCCACACACAATGGGTAGATACGAAAACGGAATGGAAATGCGTAATTTCAGGCTTCCGCCACGAAGTAGATGAGAACTGCACTCTTCTGGGCTTTTACGCCGCGTGTAGTGGTAATTCATTATCGACGTCAAGAATCCAGATTCTTGACAGCTGAAGATGGGACCGAAAGGTTGTCTCGAAACGTCGGTAAGGAATTATCACTACACGCTTCGTAATAGCCCAGAAGAGCGCAGTTCTCATGGAATGACATTGTTCTTCAGCTTGGAGGGGCAAGGAACTCTTCCCTATAAGGTCCATCAGCGTGTACAGACAGCGTTAAACAAGGCCTCTCTTTTGGACAGCTCTACGGAGGAAAACCTGAAAGGAAGAAACAATTTGGACACCCTAGAATATATGCCAAGACAGTGTCAAAATACAAATGGGAAATGAGTTTGTGAACTGCGTCCAGTGTTTGCCTACTATGAACATGGTAATGAAACTTCTGTTTTCATGAAATCCGAGTAACCTCTTCACTACCTTAACGGCTATTAGCATCTCGGGAAAGACAGTGAGTAATTTAGGTGAAGAGAATAATTGAAACGAGACCAGAGGCAGTAAGTTGACCTATTTCTAAATTACCTGAACACAAGTGCACTTCGAGGTATATCATATGCTCTCGTAATTAGCTAAAACTTCTGATACCATTGGCCGCGCGGTCTGAAGCGTAGTTCTGCTGCCGCTGTTTTGCTGAGATTGCGGGTTCGAATCCCGCGAAAGCATGGCTGTCTCTGTGTTGTGAATGCTGTGTGTTATCAGGTAGAGTTCTCTGCGACGGGCCGATCTCTCGTCCAGAGAAGTCCTACCGAGTGTGTGTGCGTGTGCCATTGAATGGGATTAAGGACAGCAATAACTGCTGTACCTTGCGTGAGTAGGTAAACAGAGGCCCAGACTAAGAAAAAAAGAAAGAAAGAAAGAAACTACAACTTACACTTTCATTTGTAACCCATCAGGAATCAATCGCCTATAACAAACAACACTCGAAATTTATAACTTCGAGTTAAAACATTCGCGATTAGTATCATTCACTTGTATCCAGACATAATTACATCTCGATAAAACTGAATAAGTACAAACACTCGAAATCTCCGGAAAGGTCAATAGAAGGGCGGACAATTGTTTCTATTTTACATTCTCGATTTATACCCCTAGTAAGTAAGCAACAAATCTTATTTGTTTGCAAGAAAAGAAAGAACGTGTCGTACAGCCCAGATATTTCACGACGACTGGTGGGCTTCCATGTAAATACCCAGAGGAATTACCTGCTGTAAGGCAGTAATAGAATGACAAGTTCAGGGACATTAAAACGTCACGTGCCTGTCCGATGTACCTACTGCTGCATAAGAAAGGGGGGAGGGTGTACTTCTTCATCAGTGTTAATACTCCATAGTGTGACTGCGACGTCTACTAGTTAGAATATTCACATGTGCTTACAGGACTAGGCTCTTAAAACTGATCTAGGTATGTGCAGGTATCTGTCGAATCTGAAAATAGATTGGACGAATAAAAGGTTCCATATGGAGCGTCACTTTCGGTAAATTAAGAAAATTCATGGGGCCACGTATAAATATTCAGTCAATGTGCAGTATACACAACCCAAATCTTAATCACATTAGAACCGAAGCATAGGCCTTATATTTGTTTAAATGTTTGCAATCCTGCGTAATACGATAAACCTAACACTTCAATGTAATTAATTTCATAAGTAACAAGACCGAGGCTGCTCGTATAATGTGACACTGAGGCCCTTTCGGATCACTGCCCTCTGATTTGTTCATTTAATTTGTATTGTCCTAACTCCAACATTTCTACGTATCTGTTTTGAAAAAAAAATACGCCCTTTCAACTAATTCAACGAGCTCATCACACAGTTCAACTCTACACATTGCACCAGCGTTTACAGAATAGAAATAATGCATTAAAACGAAGGACTATTTGGTCATTCATGGTCTACTGTGAACATACAATGATTTTGAACATACTGTAGTTGAATAGATTGTAATTACACTTAATAAGTTCTCACACGTCTGACTGCAAATCTGACTTTGTTTTCCCAATTTTGCCTTAATTACCCGACATGTACGTTGCATATATGGCGGGCCATATCATGTTTGGTTCGTTAATTACTTCTTTTTTCACTCTAACTGTGTCGTATTTTTTTTAATTACCTCGTACACGTCACGATCGTAAGAGAAATGCACTTTACATAACGTCTGATTTTATTAGTTCCAGAATTTACTTCCTTTAACCCACAAAAAACTTAGCGAGGTATTATCATAAAATTGCACAGGTCTCTATGTAAAGCGTCTGTTAATGTTGCCAGAATTTAACCAAAATTGATCTTGCTCGAAACATTTTATAAAAAATTCACACAATAAAATTTTGCGAAATCCGTCAAGTGAGACAGACAGACAGACAGGCAGGCGGGAAAGCAGTCAGACAAACAAATATGAAGAAAACGAAGCTTACAGACGATTCTTATAATTTTTTTGCGAACGCGCCTAAATGGAGGAGTATACTATGCTACAGTGATTGCTTCTTTGATGGCCCAGGATAGCGTAGTCGGTACAGCGGCTCGCTACGGGTTGGACGGTATGGGGTTAAAACCTAGTGGGGGCGAGATTTTCGATACCCGCCAAGACTGGCCAGGTGTCCAACCAGCCTCCTGTACAATGCAGTGGGTACCGAGTCCCTTTCCAGGGGGTAAGATTTCGGGGCGTGACGTTGACCACTCAGCTTCATCTAGTGTAAGTGTTAAAGAAAGAGTAGACCTGTACCTCTACTCCCTTCTGTGCCTTCGTGGCCTCTTCTAGGGTAAACTTTACCTTGACTGCTTTTGTGGACTCCTCATTCAATTCTGAACCAGACGACTGATCTTCCTGAAACTTTAAATCCTGCCACACCGTCAGAGTGGTCTCCTAATTTTTAGTTCCGTATTATCAACGATACAAAATGGTGGGTGTGGGAACACAATTTTCAGATGAGACGAACTTTATAATTACGAGTATTAACAGAAATACAGCGTTCTCTCTGGTGACAGTAATAATAAGCACAAAGCGTCCACTGACGTAATTCTGGAGTGAATAAAGATCAATTAATTTTTTGATAGCAATATTTGTGAATAACTGCAGTTATATATGCTAAATCTAGCACAGAAATTGATCGTAAGCACGCCGACAAAATTGTGTAAAACGCACTTGCCGAGTTCCAAACCAGCATTTGCTAAAAATGCATCCATTATCTCATTAAAGTCCCTATTTCAGTCTGTCCGCGTGCATCAACAACAAAAATTTAAATAGAGTTTCATTTTAAATTTGATGCTTTCGTTTGACCAGATCCAGATTCTCTTAAACTCGGAATACAATATCAGACTTTTGTTTGCAGACGGTTTGCAGACATACGTGCATTCGTGTGTGCGTCTCGAGTGTAAATCGCTAAATATATTGCAGAAAAATATGCGACTGCAATTATTTCTACTTATAATGATATGCAATATTTAATCAGACTCTGTTTATGCAGTTATGGATGAACCCTTTACGTGCATCGAACTTCTGAGTAAAAATCAATGTGGTAGAGGTTAGCTTACATGAGGATAGGGCAAATTGAGTGTAGAATTCTTAAGTACACGCCTCAGTTTGTCTAGTGTTATAAACAAACCTGGATTTTAGTTATGTCTAAATTCATTAAAGCATCGATAAGTCGGCCTTTCAGCATTGCAGAAAATGGGCTTTTTCCAGAGTAAAATGAAATGTAGTTTTTAATGAAATTTTTAGATGCTGATATTTTGCGCAGATGACAGACGAAATAAGGTAAAGATAGAGGAAGATGGCTGAACAAAACGTGAACAAGCGATCACTGAAACTATGTCATTTCTCACTTCAAATTTCACAGTTAAGTTAATGCTTATAATGCAGATGTAGAGCAGACACGATTAAGGGTAAGCGGAAGATGAAGCGAAGGAACGAAGAAAGGCTACAGAATGTGAAAGATCTCAAGAACAAAGACAGTAAAATAGTTGGAATTACATCCAAGGAGGGATAATACAGCTTACGAACTTACGTATCGCCAGTATTTGGAGGTAGTCGTGGAATAGAAATTGTGCTTACTTCATCAGGCGAGAAATTGCTTTTATTGAAATGGTTACTTAGAGCTTTAAAGTTTTCAAGAGAAAATATTTTACCCAATGGATATTTTGTGACGATATGGCAGCACACTCTCACTTAATATCAAAACAAATATTTCCAAGAAGAATTCATAAAATTTTCCCTCATATTTTGGTCCATAAATTACATGCATCAGTTCACTTATTGTTTTGTTCTATTGACATCAGCAACCCTTATGTACGAATAGCTTCTGTTTAAATTAAATATTTTTGTTACAACTTCAAATTCTGGCTAACCGTCACACGTACATTTGTTAATTAAAAATAATATTTCGTCTACGATCTTCAGGTTACGTTCAATACAAATCTGTACATGCTTCAGTCCTCCACATTTATCGCCGCCAAACCGAATGCCAAAAAAACTTTTACTGTGGCGCCGGATAATTTTACATTTTAGGAAAATATCACCTAAACAAAAACTGTATAATTTTCTCAACTTCCACTACCATACATTGTTTAATAATCCTCATGCAAGCGTCGCTAGTGCGTCTCTCATCTCTCAAGTTGGTGCTTCCACATTATTGTTACTACTGATTGAAGGAAATTTTAAAATGGGGCATCGAAATTTTCTCCAGTGAGATAACATTTATGTGAAATTCCATGAATATTTGTCAGGGGTTTCAAAACTTGAAATCAGGAGGCCCAGGCACACTAAGGTAATCACATAAACTGACTTTCTGCTTTCATTGAGGCAAGCATGCTAAAGAGAAGATAAATGTGCTTACAACCAATACTTTATCATTCAACAAACACACATAATTGCAAAACAGTCTGCAAGTAGAAAGAAAGCACTTGAATAGATATACTTAACGAAGAAAATGGAATAGCTCATGTAGTATGGCGATTCATCTTGTAACAAACACAGCTGAGAACATTTCAAGCAAGTTTACAGTTCGTTGAAAGAACCGTGCATATCCTTGTATTGGATTACTTGACCCGAATTAGGATTAGCAGGGGTGGCCACAAAGTGGCTCGCACAATTTTCTTTAAGTAGCAATATTCATGAAGTTTACTGTACACTTTACTGACAGTGAACAGTGCTCGAAAAATATTCTAAAGAAAGGAGATTCATAACTAATTTAAAGTACCTTATTTATTTGGATAATAAGAAGTACCCACGTAAGTTGCCATTAAGTAAGCAAAAATCTTGCATTTTATTAATACATGGCTCTTGCCTGTGTTGCTACGTAGCGTGCGTCTCCCGAGGTCCGTATAGATAGCCACCCTTGCTACATAATGCCGATGATAAATAGTAGGATGGCTAGGAATTACGAAATTTTGTAGGGATGTGGAATAACTGATCACAGGCTCGTAGGATTGTGTATTTTATGGAGGAATGTAGAAAAATGGATCATTCGGGATATTCGACCTTCCAACAGAGATTCAAAGCAAGAAGATTCCATTACAAACTAAGAATGGAAAAACTTCCGACTAGGCCTTAGGTGTAGTCGTGTATTTTAAAGAGTTCTCTAATTGCTATTGGAATTAATCAATTACATACCTTCAAGTGAAGGAAGTAAATGTATACAGCATATTTAAATCCAAGACAATAAGGCTGGAGCAATATAAACTTTTCATTCAAAATTCTTTTAAGTTCATAAACACAAACCTCATTTTACCGGTAATTTCACAAGGATTCGTTGCCACGTATAAACACATCTCATTCACAGATTTGAAAAAAAAAATCACTTCAGAGTTCTAAATACCTCAAAGCCTCTTTCGTGTTCAGGTAACAGAAAGAAATCATTCTGAGGGAAATGTCACATTTCATTAACCTAATAAGAAGTATGACAAATAAAAACTTTGGTAACAAAAGTTGCCTGTTTCTCTTCACTGCCATATGCATTCTGTATGTATTACAAATTACTGTTTACGGTGTAGTGAAAGAATAAAGAGTAAGCACTCTTTGGTAAATCTTATGTAAATTGGATCGTGCATCACTGTGATAGTTGAAGAATAAGAGACCAACTTGACGTCATAATTTCTTAAGTTTTATTTCACTTGTGTGGTCAACATGTTTTGGACATTAATACATCCATCACCAAGAGCCTGTGACTTTTCTATTGTATCACCACATTAGTTGTGTGTTCTTGGGTTGCTGTAGGTTGGAAGTTAGGTGCGGGTAGGCTGGAGTAGTGTCCGGGCTGCAGACTATAGTCTGTAGCCCGGACACTACTCCAGCCTACCCGCACCTAACTTCCAACCTACAGCAACCCAAGAACACACAACCAATGTGGTGATACAATAGAAAAGTCACAGGCTCTTGGTGATGGATGTATTAATGTCCAAAACATGTTGACCACAGAAGTGAAATAAAACTTAAGAAATTGTGACATAAAGCTGGTCTCTTATTCTTCAACTACTCTTTGGTACTTGGTTACGTTTTGTAGCCAAAATTCTGTAAAATATTACATACAAACACTTCGTAACAGACAATTCTTAGACATATAATAGGTATTAAGGTCTAAAATTCTTATTCAATTTTTTTCCTACGGTGAATATACAACTAAACGCAACGAAAAATTTTCTCTTTATATATTACATGCAGAACAATTAACTTTGAAAGAACAGTTGACCATTTGCAACATACAAGCCAAAAGACACAAAAAACATCAAACAGCACATTTCTGAGGTGAGAGGTACGTTTCTCCTTAAACAACAATTCTATTAGTTACAACAATTGACATACATAGGCCTTCATATGTATTTCGTATGTATGTCAGAAACAGTAAAGCAAAATCTTTAAATGTTTCTACGTAACATATCTCCTCGTCAGGGGATTCTCTGTCGGAATGTATTTCAACTAATACAACAAACATACCGATGGCTAAAATAATGTTACATTTCCTAATTCAATTAATTAATTACTCTTTGTCTTCTCCGGTGCTATCCCATTCCTTTATACTGTAAAAGTTACTTTTTGTTCTGCTATAATTAATCTCTAACCATTCATCAGTTTTGATTTTTACCCTATATTGTTTTATTGAATAACTTACATATATTTTACTCCTTATTTTCTTTTAGTAATTCTGTTTATTTCATGGTACTTGCTTTGCTCTTCAATTTGAATTCGTTTCAAATCTTGTTTTTTTGTGTCAAAATGTAGTGCAAGTGGAATGTATATTCTATAGACAGTACCTATAACCATTCTTGATAAAGCTCATTCTCGTCAAAAGAATAAGTTGGGTTCCTGTAATTAGAATCTACTCTTTACGTAATCGATTAGATATTTCGCTTCACGAAAATGCCGATAAAGTGTGATGTCTTTTAATAGCGGGGTTATTCCTTTGTAATCAACTTCTCGTAACTTGTAAAGTCAAAAGTTTTAATTTTAAGGGCAAAAGAAAAACTTGTTGCTCCGTAATTTTTGTTGGAAGAGAAAGAGACGGAACTGAAAAAGAATTCCTTAATGATTTAATCCAATTTATTATGAAAATCTAAGCTACGTAATGCAAATTAAATTTTAATCAGTCTTAGTAGACTTTTGAAAGCCTTATTTCTTTGCTATGTAGAAACTGTCCCATGAAAGTTTCAAAAGTAACCTGCTGATTCAAAGGCACCTGGAAGATGAGAAAAACATCACTCCGCCACAGGAATTGGCATTCCTTTTGAATCTTTTGGTACACTTCCATGCACGGTATAATGTTTTCAATGAAATAATGGGTCATCTTGAGATAATCAATGTGCCACAAGTTACGAATGAATTTATATTTTTAATTTAGGAAATAAAGATCTTCTAACTGGCAAAGGACACTTTTGACTAGGCGTAAAACTGAATATAGAACAGATTTCCTCTTGCAGTATCGTTATGTCGCTCGCTGAAAGCAATATTGGTACAATACAAAAATTGACCATTTGGAGTTAATAGTACGATTGAGCTCAAAAATATAACTACGTCCGATAATAGTGGCATTTAGCGGGTAAGTTTCAACTAACAAGTGTGCCAGTATTGTCGGATGTAGTTTTTATTTTTTTTAGCTCAATCGTAATAAGAACTCCAAACGGAAATTTTCGGGTTGTGCCACTACTGAATTCAGTAAGCAATATATCTGTATATAACGTGTATATAATATATTCCGTGTTTTTAACTAACCTTAACGAAATTTTTGTCGGAGTTCCTCAATCTCTGCAGGCAACATCCGAGAGGCTACCTGGAAATATTCTATCAATGTTTCTTTCCGAACACTGACCTGTTGCGCATATCTACTTTCAAACTCTTTGTGGAATTCATAATTCCGTATGTCTGTGGTTAAATTAAAGAATTATGAAGAAAAAACCCAGAAGTCATACGAGGAAATGAAAGTGGAAATATTCGCTGTACGACAAGGCAAGCCACACATCAGGAAATAGAGGAAGCTTAAACATGGCGGCGGGAAAGCTCACAACCCTTCAAACAACTGAACTACAGTTGCAGAAAGAACTAAGTAAGCTAAGGCATTATCTTCTGTACAAGGCATGGATTGACAGAGGACCTGTATATTACGTGTACTGTTTACTCTGTAACTAGTTCTGCATATTTAAAATCACATACAGAAAAAGGAAAATCTTGTGTTTATATATACAGGATGAACACGAAAACACTTCTTGATTTCAAGTAGTTATAAAATCAAAACTTACTGGGATATTTTTATAAATATGGGACTGCAGATACATTAACTCAAGAAATTTTTGATTTTCCTACCCGCCGCCAGAGGGCAGCGAAATTCAAGATGGCGCTCACTTCACAGCAACGCAGCAGCCGCGCTGGACAAAATGACCAGGTGTTCTGCAAGTGGCCCCCGAGATCACCGGACTTGACTGTTCGTGACTTTTTCCTTTGGCGGTACGTGAAGGACAGAGTCTATGTACCTCCACTACCTGCGACCGTGGATGAGCTGCAGGAAAGCATCACTGCAGCTGTCAAGTCAGTCACGCCGGATAGGCTGCAGAGAGTCTGGTCCGAGCTAGATTATCGCATTGATGTTTGCCGAGTAACAAGAGGGGGG
>Ga0123357_10008246_pt1 | contig 12994 bp, 11 predicted proteins | sample TergutEmb28metaG_FD_89873 | JGI IMG/M metagenome (GOLD analysis project Ga0123357, IMG submission 89873) | Embiratermes neotenicus P4 segment gut microbial communities from Petit-Saut dam, French Guiana - Emb289 P4 | ecosystem: Host-associated > Arthropoda: Insects > Digestive system > Gut ...
AAAGACTAACATCAATAGCACTAAATTTCTAGGTTTGATCATCGATAATTCACTGTCATGGAAGGATCACATTGCTGCATTAACATCAAAATTGAATAAGGCTTGTTATGCTATTAGGTCGATAAAACCTTTTTTGTCTGTGGATATATTGAGAATGATCTATTTTTCTTATGTACATTCAGTAATTTTTTGGGGTAATTCACATCATAGCAACAGCATTTTTAAAATTCAAAAAAGAATAATAAGAATCATTACAAATACCGGTAGTCATTATTCATGCCATCACCTATTCAAACAGTTACAAATACTTTCACTTCCATCTCAATACATTTTCTCATTACTTGTTTATGTTAACAAGAATAGAGGTCTATTTCAATCCAATTCTGAAATTCATGATTTGAACACACGTTTCAACCACAACTTACATTTGCCTTCTACAAACTTAACATTAGTTCAGAAAGTAGTACTGTGTTCTGGAAGTAAGATATATAATCACTTACCATCAAACATTAAAGTTTTGTCGAATGATACTAAGCTTTTCAAATCCACATTAATTTATATGTGGGCTGATCATTTAATTCCGGGACTGATTTTTTTTTCCGGGAAACTATAATACGTAGCGAAATGGCAACAGAGTGGGACACGTGGCAACTCTGTACAAGTGTATGTGCAAAACCGGAGGTCGGTATCTCCCCACATTCGCTCTGTGGAGGCCCTTGGGTGAATGTCTGCAACAGTGTGCGTCGCATTTCACGATGGAGGAGAAAGTGCAGCAGCGTGTGTGCACTGATTTCTGTTTCCATCCAGGGAAAACTGGTGCTGAAACGTATGAAATGCTGCAAGCAGCTTTCAGAGAGTCCTGCCTAAGTTGATCGAAGACATTTGAATAGTATTGCCGTTTCAAAAGTGGACGCCGATCCTTTGAAGATGACCCCCGCCCAGGCAGGCCTTCCACCTCCCACACCGAGGAGACTGTGGCACGTGTGCGAGAAATCATTCGTGCTGACCGACGTCTGACTATCAGAGAGGTTGCAGAGGAAGTTCAAATAGCATTCGGTACGTGCCAGAAAATTCTAACTGATGATTTGCGAATGAGACGTGTGACAGCGAAATTTGTGCCCCGTCTCCTAACGGCGGAACAGAAGGACGATCGTGTGTTAAATTGCACTGACCTCCGTGATCAAGCCCAAAACGATCCCAACTTCATGTCCTTGGTAATCACTGGTGACGAATGGACATGTCCTCCCAGTGGAGCACATCATTGTCTCCTCGACCGAAGTAAGCGCGGCAGGTGAAGTCCAATATCAAGACCATGTTGATTGCGTTCTTCGACATTGATGGGCTGGTTCATCATCAGTTCATCCCTACAGGGCAGACGTAAATAAGGAATTCTACAAAACAGTCCTGCAAGGCCTCTGTGACGCTGTGCGCAGACATCGCCCTGAGAAGTGGCGCTCCGGCAACAGGATCCTGCACCATGACAACGCCGCTTGTCATGTAACAAGAACACTTTCTGCATCAATAAATTCCAGTCAAAAAACTTTATCCTCCATTGACAAGGAGTTTAGAGGAAGTGGTATGTTTAATGTGCAACCACAGTAATAACACCTTGATGAAAGAGAATCTTTCACGGACTGGTTCTTTTGGAAAATCCAAAGATGAGCACAAGAAGAGAGAACTGTATTCTTCTGGGTTTTTATGCAGAGAGTCGTTGCAATTTCGTACTGTTTCAGGAGAAAGTATCGGTCCCATCTTCAAGGATAAAAACTCCAAAAAAGAAAGCCGGTCGTCCCATTACGGGGTTTATAAAGGGAAGAATGTGAGTGGTGGTAAGTTCTCAGTAGTCCATGGGGTTGATGCAAGTGGATGAGAAGGAGGGTTGAAGTGGAGTCGTCAGTTCTGCTTTGAAGAAGACATTCCGGGATGTTAAAATTTCAACAGTTGCAGTAGCGAGACACTGGAAAACATCTGTATGATGGAAGTGTGCAAGCAGGGAAAATGGAAAGAAAGTGCAACATTTGATTAATAAAGGGGCAAGTATGAAAGAAAAACAATAGACTGGGGGAATGTCATAGCCCAGCACTATTCATGGTAAAAGTACCATGTGTATGGCTGGGTGATACAAGAAACACAATTATGTGTGGTAAAGGACAGGGAAACACTAAAGGAGGAAGGTGGTCAGAAGATCAGAACATTGGACAAATAAGACGAAATAGGTAAAAGTTCAAAAAAGATTGATAAATAGAAAAATACAAAACAATACAACAGAAGGGGGGGTGGGGGAAGTCATGCACAAGTGCTACTCCATGGTAAAAATACCATGTGCAGGGCCAGGAGACAAAAGGAACATAGTAGTGTGGAATATAAGATGGGGAAACACTAAAAGAGGGAGATGAGCAGGGCTATGTAGTATCTCAGTACCACACCAAGGTGAAGCTGCACAGAAGGTGAGGTGCTTCACTAAAGTACAGTTTGGGTAAACAAGGAACTTTTATGCAATGATTTCTTTTCGAATTATTGACTCTTGATGATCGGACTGATAAGTTGCCCTGAAATGTTGATAAGAAACTGCCACTACTCATTGCATAATAACCCAGAAGAACACAGATTTTATCTCCTTTGCAGTGGAGCCAGAAATCACGCAAACCACACGAAGAATAGCCGCAAGTGAGAAAGGTTCATTGAACAGTGTGTTGAGTCCAGCATACACACACACACAGCTGTATTCATGCCTCGCATGACTGCAAGGACTTTAGCCAACTGATAACCTTCCAAGACCCTTCTTAAAATGGTTTCTTAGAAAATGCACTGGCAATCCCACATTTCTCCATTCTTTCATTTTATTTGCTAATGAAGCAGGATCTTCAAGGAGATGGAGCAACCAATTTCCATAATCAATATGCATGTGCACACAACAATCCATTTGGCACATTGCTCTCTAGACAACAGTGGCAGTTTTTAAAATATGTGTGTGTACAGGTACTGTAGGAGACAAATGTCTGTGATCCTACTTCCTTCTACCATGTCTGACTAAGGCTGTTTACCACAACTTCTACACAATAACCTACCAGAATTATTACATGATCTGTAGACTAGGATATTTAGTGGTATATACATGTAGGTGCTCTGCCCCATTGTCTTCTTGCAACTTGTGCTTCTTAAACATGTTTCTGAACAACAGCATGGCCTGCCCCTTATTCTGATTCAAATTCCTTTAATGCTTTGATATTTGGAAACATGCAATGGCTACAATTTATGCTACTGAAGTCACTAATCCAGGACATGCAACATCAGATATGGAAATTATGAAAGATGACTTGTACATCTGGGAATTGTCAACAGGGGAGACATTTACTGTTCAGATATGCAACATCCTGGATTGAAGCTTAAAGTGCAAGCAATTTCTCTAGTATACAGAAGGCATTAACTCTGAAACCATGCTACAGAGGACCTATGTTCAGGAATCATTGTCACTTTGTGGTGTGGTGGAGATTACAGTGTGTTTTTCATTCATATGGCATAATCAATCGTTCTAGATGATCTAAAGACTGAGAAAGAAACAATTACAGAGGATTAAGGGTCTGAATCTGTTTGAGGGTTGTTCCAGGAAATAACGGCTACTGCAATGATCAGTGGGATGATAAAGGCAAAAACCCATCATTTTCAGTGTACTTAAAAGATTAAGAGTTCCACACTGTGGCTTCACCTTTTCAAAGCATGGAAGCTTAGTGTATGTGAAAAGTGTAATCATGTTTTTCTGTAAGTGCATATAAATCTAAGTTCAGATAATGCCATAAAGAATGTTAAATCACTCATCACTGTTTCTATGTTTCCATAATTAAAAAAGAGGCAAAGGTATGTTGCACATGCCATGAAAGTGGACAGAGGGAACAGAGGAATAACTGTATACAGTCTCCACCTCAACACTAGACAGACATGAGTGGTCACCATCACACTCTGGTCACTTGACCCCCAAGGATCATCTGGTTGTGTATGGAGATGCGAAAATCTCCTCAGACTGCGTGTCTAACTGCGGTCTTCCCAGTCAGCAGCCTAGTCCCTACAGTGGCTGTGCTAACCCAGTCCTCGTCTCCATGATAATCACTTTAAAATAACAGTCTGTACCAGCATTACTTTTCTAATCCAAGTGTTGTAGTATGATTCATGTAATCATTAAGTCAGAGACAGGATTAACGTATTTCAGCTATCTGTGGATATCAAAGTCCTGGGAGAATGAGCAACAACACAAATTTTATAAACTCTCCTTCATTGAGGTTTCACTTTCTTCATAATGATACACAACTTTAAACTCGTAACTTATGCAGTACAAATACACAGATGCTTTCTCAGTTCATTTGCTGAAGTATCGGTATTCCAATTCCTAAAAATGAAACATACAGCAAAAAAGGCTACTGATCATCTGGAATGCTGCACAATGTGAGCTGGAAGTTGGTAACCAAATATGGAACCATGCTGCACAAAATCCTAGAAGACCAAAGGCAGCAAATGCACAACAAAGGAAGCCCGAAATCTCGCAGAAGTTCTAGAGTGTGGTGCCCAATGGTTCAAGAACGCTGCACTTGGCCATAGTTGATCTCTTTGTCACTTTACATAACACCAAACCTCTTCTCCTTGAGTGAAGGTGGAAGTTTCTCAGCAAGAGCCAGTGGACTTACTTCAACTGCAATGAGTTCATTGTTGCTCAGCCAGTCCAAGTGCACCAGATGCTGAAAGTTATTTTGCTTAATGTAAGTACAGCGGTTATAAATTATTACATGATCTTTGAACTGAGTGAATAAAATGTGTGAAATATGTATGTTATGACTTTCTGTTAGTTTCAAGCCTCAGACTACTGCAGGGCTTCCAATGAAAGTTGCTTTGGCCGTTGCTCAATGAGTTTTATTTTTGTTTATATCAGTCCCATATAAACCCCAGTTTACATGGTTTGACTAGGCAGTTGGAAAATAAAATTATAATTAAAAAGGATTCATTGTCACATTATTTTCAGATTCGAATAAAAACTTTCATACTAGCATTTCAGAATACAAATCCCAATCTGTAAAAAATACATCTACTGGTTCCTTTGCTGCATGATTTGAATGATTTAAAGAACATGGAGTTTTCCCACATATCTCATGACTAACATGTAAACATAATAAATCACAATGTGAACATGCTGCCCTATTGCCCACCTTGTACTTCTTTATAACATGGAATGCATACTGAGGAGAGACCATTCTTGGATGACCTTGACTGCTGTCAGGACTATCTGAAAAGGGCTGTGGAGAACCAATTCTAGGAATCTTAGCCTCTGCCAGTGGCAGTTCCTATAACACAGAAAAATCATTTCAGTCCTAATTCATTAAGTGGCCGGGATGGGGTAGTTGGTATAGCAAATTGCGACACGCTGGATATTCTGGAGATCAAATCCCGGTGGGGACAAGATGAGTCCCAGAACAGAAAGATTTTACTTTCTCTAGACCAGTGTGCAGCTCATCTCCAAGACACTCACTACCTAAAATATGTGAAAGTCGTGTTCTTTCCCACCAAAACAACACCAGCATCCTCCACCCATGTGACAATAGAATAAGCAGGTCATTCAAACATTATTACCACAAGCAACTTGCAACAAACAGTGTTTCCATGACTGATCCAAAGCTGCACCATGATGCAACACTCATGCTTTAGAGGTTCTACATTTCACTGTTGAAACATGGCACTGTGTTAAACACATGACAATGCTTCAGAAATGTGGATCATATTTAAATCAAACCAAAGATGGTGTAGCTGCTAACTTGCTATTCTAGATTTAACAGGTGCCTGATCTGATAGGTGATTCACAAATACACTACATACCTGTGAAAGGCACAGCAAAGCACAAACCTTATTCTTATTGATGACCCATATTGTATTGTCATCTTGAAGTATAATAATTTCCTCATTGTTTGGGTCAAATATTACATTGTTTACTGCAAACGATCTGGACAACCACTGAACTGGATGGTGGCTCTCAAGTCCTCTGGAGAAAGCTGTATATTTACGTCCACATAAGCTGTATTCCACAATCTACAAAAGAATACGTAGCTCACTCCATGGGCAATAAAGGTTAAAAGGAATAACCGACCAAAATAGCAGTTACAGGTACACAGAGACATTCCTAATGAATATCACTTTTAATACTCTGTCAAATGTAAACTTTACTCACAACATACAATTATATAACTAGAGGTTTCAACATAAATTTACACAACCTTCTGATTAACAAGGTTTTAGCAGGGCTGTAGAAAATATCATGAACATAAACAATCTAAACACAAGAAAAAAGGGAGGGATAAAAGAATAAATATTCCACAAGACAAAGAGTGGCATAATACACAGGCTGAAAATCTGACATTACATATTAAGAGAATGACATAGCTGATACAAAACTAAAAGAAGGAAGACAAAAAGAGAGACAGAGGTGCAACCTTATATAAACATTGTTTTTGTTTGTTTTTGGCACAACAGCCCCCAGTGGGCCAGGGCCACCCCATTCACGAGGTTTCTAGATCACAAACGTCACACCACAGTCGGTAGGACTCCCCTGAATGAGTGATCAGCCTGTCGCAGAGACCTCTACCTGACAACACACAACACTCACAACAGACAGACATCCATGGCCCTGGTGGGATTTGAACCCACGATCTCAGTAGGCGAGTGGCCGCAGACCTACGCCTTAGACTGCGTGGCCACTGGGACTGGCACATAAACATTGTTAGATGATGTAATTAACAACACAATTTTTTAATCTATACTGCATACACGTGAGGCAGAAATACCTGACGTTTTGTGAATATAAATAACTAATGGGAGTAAAGCTGCAACTTCTTACAAAAAAATGTCCCTGTATTATGTTTCTCTAATCCTTAATGAACAAGATTATTTGGTTCATTGTGTCTCTTACACTTTGACTTCCTTATATATTTTGAGATATACAGTGGAACAATACAAACCTTGTGATCACTGTAAACAACCACAAGAGCATAAGTGACAGGATGGATTGCAAAGGCAGTTGGCACACACCTGTACCGCGGCAATGAACAATGATGCTAGAACACAGAACACAGAAATCATAGCAGCACACACTTTCATCACATTTGTGCTATAATCAGGTGACATGTACTGGTGCTTTGTCTGGATTATTATAGTAAAACACTGTCATAAGAAAAATATATTTGTCTTTCAGAGTGCACTTGGAGCACATATCTATTCTTATCACCAGGCAGTGCTTATATCTACCATCTGCAGTTCATTTCCTTACTGACAAATGCTGCAAACCACTAATGTACTGCTAAAAGCAAAAGGGCTAACAAACATCATGCATGTAAAATCTAAACAGATAAACAGAAGGGACACCAATACACCTTCTGTGTAGAAAATATTTAAGATACTAATATAGTGAATACCTTATCATGTTTTCAGAAATAATTAACAGACTTGGCTTATTAAGTAGAAAAATAGCTTACAATATTAAGAATGAAAACATGTTACTGACATTCACTTTCCTGGAATACCATTCCATATAAATTGTCCATTAAGTGATTCATTTTCACCAGTTTTAGGCTTGCATTTCTTCAGTGATTTTAATGCCTCTCTAATACAAAATATTTTTCTACATGTTTCTACATGAAGACACACTGATCATGTGTCCTATAATTAATCAATCTACAGCACAGAAAATGTACATGCTTACTCAGTGAGAAATGGACACATTCAAGCACAGAATATTTCAAATTACTGACGTTAAAGTAAAATTGTTATACTATCCCAATATACTCCAGTAAAACTCCACTTCTTCATCTTATAGACTGTTCACATGCTATGAGTTTGACTCTCTCACATATTAGGTTTTGTTATGATAAAGTAACTCTTTGGCACCAAAACAAATGGCCACAGTGATGTGCAGAAGACCAGAAGTTAAATGGCCCCTGCACAATTGATGGAGGGGAAAGGGGGGTGAGCGCTGCACTTTGTTGAGGCACTGCGCTACAAGCCAGGAGGTTCTGGGTTTTATTCCCAGTAGGGTCCTTGGAAATTTTCGAATGACTTATTCCATAGCCCTGGGGTCCACTAAGCCTCCAACAGAAATGAGTACCAAGGGATATCCTTGAGGGGTAAATTGTGGCTGGCACGTACAGCTGACAGCTCTGCCATCCTAGATGTACCAAATACCAAAGCATGGATGGAAGCCCAACATTCCACCCCCACCTCTGAGTCTTCATTAATTGTTACAGGGAAACTTTAGCTGTACCTCCACATGGCCTGTGCATAATGACGCTCAGTGTTTAGAGCATCACATTGCGTGTTACATACATATAACATTTGGTGCTAAACAGTTAACAATGTTTTGGACCTTAATTCCCTTAATATCTGGTAACACTATGTACAGATGGTAACACTAAGAGTCATCAGAAACACAATCCTCGCAATGCACAATTTTACAAACAGCGCATCACAAGTATGCCATGTACGACAAGCTGTGTGCAATGCATGTGTGGACATGACCTTGATTAACCTTCTGGTACTGAAGCTGAAGTTACAGCACCAGTCCGTTTACCACTTTCTTGTTGTATTTTGCAGAAATAATCACCCTGCTTGTAGTAAACACTAACTGCTGCTATCACTATTATTTAAGACACTCTTCACAAGCGACCTCCTTCTTCACTGGACATACCTGTGGGCCTTGATGATTTAATCAATGACAGGAAATGCTCTGATCTACCACAATAACATTTCCCATCATACCTTAACCCCTCCAACACCCATTTTCCATGGTGCTTGAAGTGCACTCAGCTTCCACAAGTTTTTTATTCAACATCACTCCAAATTTTGTATAGTTCTGCGTTTTCAAAACTATTTTTTTTAAATGAGCCATCTGCATTGCGTTGCATACAATATAAGGACAGGTAAAGCGAGTCAAACACAACTTGTGAATATATTATTTTATTTACAAGGTGCAGCTTAGAAGAGACTATATGTTTCGGCCTTCTTTTCTAGGCCATCATCAGGTCGTATTTCTTATTCAAAGAAACTACATTCCTAAGGTGTTATCCCCTTTCACAAATAGGTTGTTTCTAAGTTTTGTAAATTTTATATCTAATTAAATTCAAATTACTTAACGTTTTAAAGAAAAGATTTTATCGATGAAAACGAGATCTCGTTGAATACTTAAGACTTAATATCACATATTGTATAGTTTCCTTGAATAAGACACACGACCTGATGATGGCCTAGAAAATAAGGTCGAAACATGTAGTCACTTCTAAGTTGCACCTTGTAAATAAAATAATATATTCACAAGTTGTGTTTGACTCACTCTACCTGTCCTTACAATTTCAGAACTATGTTTTGGCAAGACAGGCTTGGGACAGAGTCCTTGCATGGTCACTGGTAATTCAAAATTTGGTATTTTAATTGCATTATGTATTTACAATGACATGTTAAGTTTTGGTTTTGTCTATTTGTGTTTATACAGCATGGAGTATTAATATCCGAGATCATAAACTTCCACATCTATTCTCCAAATCAGTAATACAAAGCCGTAGTGTGTATATATCTATATATACATACAGTCATGAAAACAACAATATTACAATTAGTAGCAATGTATAATATACAACTACATGTTTCGGTCCTGTATAAAGACAATCATCAGGTTGTCAAAAAAACTTAATTGACTACACAGTATGTGTGGTAATACAGGGCCAAAACATATAGTTGTATATTATACATTGCTACTAATTGTAATACTATTCATGACTGTATGTATATATAGACATATACACACTACAGCTTTGTATTATTGACCTAACACAACGGGGATGACACACCTTAAGATTCCAAATCAGTTTTTGTATCATGGCAAGTTACTTGTATTTTACTTGGTTTAGTTCTTTTAATAAATACTGTTATTATGTTATCTGTTAAGTTGACGCTTATATGGAATTATGTTGTCACACATCCTTTCAGGCTTCAACAGGCTACGTGATGAAACAATATGATACAATTAGTGAAGGTAGGGGTGGCATTGTAACTAAAGCCAAACTGTTTGTGTTCCTTACAATAATGGTACAAGGTGGTATCCAAAATTTTCCGGACTGACGCTGTAAAAATCGTAAAACTCACCAGAAAGCCTATCGGCTGCCGTCACCCTCGAAGTAGTTCCCTCCCACATGTAGACGCCAGTCCCACCATCTCCTCCGTTTTTGGAACGCTTCCTGGAAGTCCTTTTCTATCAGTGTCAAGCATTCTCTGCGATTTGGCCTGTATCTCAATGGTATCAAACTGGCGTCCTTTCAGCTTCAATTTCATTTTTGGAAATAGTAAGAAGTCACAGGGTGCCAAATTAGGGGAGTACAGTGGGTGGGGGATGACAGACAAACTGTTTCTTGCCAGAAACTGCTGGGTGAGGATGGAAGTGTCAAGATGGGGCATTGTCATGTGAAGCAGCCAGGTCTGTTCTTGCCAAAGTTTGGGGCGACGTCTTCACACATTTTCATGCAGTCACTGCAAAACGTCGCAGTTGAACCTGGAATTCACAGTTTGGCCTGCTGGGACAATTTCTTTGTGTACAATCCCCTTGACATCAAAGAAAGTGATGATCATGCTCTTGACATTGCTTTTCACCCATCTGGCCTTTTTTGGCCTTGGTGATGTGGTGATGTGGGGCTTTTCCACTGGGAGGATTGTTGCTTTGTCTCAGGGTCGTAAACATACACCCAGCTCTCATCACCGGTGATGACCCTGGACAAGAAGGTTTCATCATCGGAGGTGAGCTGACGAAGTTCTGTGCAGACATTGACACACTGCTGCTTCTGGTCAGCGGTCAGGTTCCTAGGCACAAATTTGGCTGCGACACAGTGCATGCCCAATTCTTCCATCAGAACCTGTTGGCATGTCCCATAACCAACTCCCACCTCTTCAGCAATGTTGTGAATGGTCCGACGTTGATCCTGACGGAAGAGCTCTTGAATTTGTGCAACAGTTTCAGGAGTTGTGCAGCTTGTGGGTCTCCCTGTGTGTTCATCATCATCAACTGATATACGACCGGTCTTGAACCGGGCATGCCACTGAAACGCCTGCGCACAACTTAAGGTTTGGTCCCCGAAGACTTGTTGAATCACTGTGAGGGTCTCTGTAGCACTTTTCCCAAAAATAGCACAAAATTTGATGCACATTCGCTGTTCCTTTCTCTGATCCATCGTGAAAATTGCCACAGATCATGTACACGACTCCAAACAAACGCGTGTGAAAACTGCTCATGTCCACCCAGCTACGTGCAACTTGGCACACTGACTCATTAGACATGGTAGTCCTACCATCTACCGGTGCTTCGCGCTACCACAATTGCTGTGTAGATGGCGGCACCAGTCCGGAAAATTTTGGATACCACCTCGTACATATGGGACATCCCTTATGAGACCAACTGACAAACTACTGGGCAAAACTATGGAGCACTTTTACAGAACTTTCTACAGTAACATAAAGAAACAAGGCCTCCAAGTGCAAAACTGAAGCCTTCACACTGAAATGTACGTACGTAAGTAAAATAAACCAAAATTTTCAGAATGTCTTACACTATACTTTATCATTCACATTTAGGGATAAAGTATCTACAGTATTTTTAAGATGCCCTGCACCGTCCCTGTTTCATTTCCTTAAGCACTATGAGTAATAGTAGTGGTGGTGGTGGCAGCAGCAACAGCAGCAGCACAGCAGTAGTAGTGCCTTCAGGTCTTAAGTGACCCCTGGTGATTCAACTGGATTTTCTTAGCAAGAAGTACTGGGTCTTGCTATCCCTTATCCATTCTGACATCTGACATTTCTCATTTACCCCAGCCTTGTACAACTGGGCCCCAAACATACCATTTATTTTTAATATTCTTAAACTTTTTCGGTTCAAATAATATTTATGTTTTTCGTAAAACAAGTTCTAAACTACAAATATCCTGCTCAGACAACCATGTATCAATGCTTCAACTATTTCAATTTAAGGCAACTGTTTAAAGAATAATGAAGATACCAGTTTATCAGCCAGGAAGAATTGTACAGGGCTGGAAGCAATATTTAACTTGGATATACTGCCTTAATATAAAAAAATGCAAAGCTTGGCCAGCTGGATGCACATGTGTGCCCTCTCAATAATGCAATGCACAGCAAAGTTTAAAGATTAATTTCTCCCCATTTAAGCACTTGATCTCTGAAGTTAACACAAAACAATAAATATTATGTTATTAAGCTGCAGTAAGTACCTCCCATTTAGATGTGGTCCAAACCGCAATATTGCTCCAAACATCACCTGCAACAACGAACTGACCATCGTGGGAGACGGTGAGTAAGTGTGCTGGACCCTTTAACACTGTTAACATGCCACACAAAACCACAAATTACATAAAAACTTGAAGTTTTCAGGGCAAGTGAATTAAATTTTGTTGGCTGGTTGGCCATATCAGGGTGAAATAAATATTCAACATCTCAGACACTGTCACTGTCTTCATGACAAACACTGACTGTTTGAATATGAGTGGGCATCTGACTGACCACTGGACCCTCTGGTGGTCCAATTCTGGAGAACACAGGGCCCTGAAAAACCAATTGGATTTACAAATGGTGGAAATCCACTGCACGTTTAGTACCAGTATGTTGACTGGAAAAGAAGATGGCATTATACAAACATGTATTCTTAACATGAATGTGAAATGACCTTGACAAATTAAAGTTATGGCAGTATCATCATTACAGTTAGCCCTTATTCTACAAGATCAAGGAATGAAAAAAACTGACACAACAAAGAAAAATCACCACAATAACCTCTAAAGGTAGGTAGGTAGGTAGGTGGATGGGTGGGTAGGTAGGTAGGTAGGTAGGTGGGTGGGTGGGTAGGTAGGTAGGTAGGTGGGTGGGTGGGTGGGTAGGTAGGTGGGTGGGTGGGTAGGTAGGTGGGTGGGTGGGTAGG
>Ga0123357_10008248_pt1 | contig 12994 bp, 6 predicted proteins | sample TergutEmb28metaG_FD_89873 | JGI IMG/M metagenome (GOLD analysis project Ga0123357, IMG submission 89873) | Embiratermes neotenicus P4 segment gut microbial communities from Petit-Saut dam, French Guiana - Emb289 P4 | ecosystem: Host-associated > Arthropoda: Insects > Digestive system > Gut ...
AATAATTTTTTTTTGTTGGTTCCTATAGTGTTTTTTTAAACAGCGGGCACCAAAACTTAAATTCCCCCCCCTTCATTTAAAGGTTAATTTGTTTAAACATTAATAAATTAATTCCAGTTGAAATGTTTTTTTTTTTTTTTTAATCTAAAACATCTTTACATTAGACGTACTTATAAACGTTATCATCTCATTCTGTCAAGAATTAATGTTACGTGCCAATACATTTCATTTTAATAGTAAAAGAGTAGTTTGGTGTTATACTAACATGCATGAAATATCTCTTTATAGCGTACAGGCTAGTTCTAAGCATTGCCCAGCTGTCTTTCCAATAGGCAGTGGGCTTTTTTAACCACTCTCCTCCATCTAGTACTGGGGGTTGTGTGGAGGTATACATCCACCCTATTCATCTTCATGGTATGCTTAATTTCGGAAGCACAATTTTACTTTGCCCTAAGTATAACTTGTATAGGGTTGGATTGTACCATGTTTCATGTTCCAGTTGTGACCATATTAGTATTGATGTGAATTGATATAAGCTTAGTAGAACTGCTCGTAAAATATCATGACCATATAAAAGACTGGTACGTCTTATTCAGAACTGTGCTTCATTTTGAGTAATTGATGGGCAGTGGAGTATAATGAAAGTTGTAAGCATTATGTTAACATTTTAGTACTCTTGAATTAGTTCACTTTTCATTCTGAATTTCCTGTCCTGTAACAGGTTTTGGATTGACTGACACATCTGGGAGAAATGTGTTGGTTTTGTTTGTGTTATTTTTGAGTCTGGCACATGATGTGTTACTGAAAGATCTCAAGATTAAAATTATTGGAAGTTAAGTGGTAAAACAATAGTATGGCAAAGACTGATAGAAATTAGCTGTAATGAACTTTGCCTAAATCCTAGTCTTATAAAAATGAAAACTGATTTGTCCTCACTATAAAAGTGAGAAAAAGTGTACAAATAAGTGTTTTTTACTGTATATGAGGTGTATGGTATTCTTTTTTAAAAATGTTATAGTTTGTCAGTGTTTTGATTAAGCAGTCAGCAGGTAATGTGCATATACTTTTATCTGCGTGTTTGCTTTTATGAAAGTAAAGCAATCTCTGTGTGTTGTACAGTCCTCATTTTTATGATTTACTTTGTGAAACTATTATGTGATCTGAAATAGGATGTGTGTAATGACTCACTTGAAATGGGATATGTTTCTAATGTATTTACTAAAGGAAAATTTTATCAGTCAGAAGTGAGTTGGATAAAACTGATGCTTTCCATTTTAAAGTACATATTCAGAGTCTCTGGCTTATGTCTTAACAAGTAATTCAAAAGATAATCTGCAGTTTGAATGTGTTTATAGAGAGTATATTTTGACATTTTAGCTTCAGAAAATCAATACTTAGAACAGGCACTTCTTGTACAATGCAATTTATAATGATTTTCTCAGTGTACGTGTACATTCAGTTTTTAATTACAGTAAATTTGACAAGATCTTGAAATGTACAACATTACACTTACTCCCTCTGGAACCAGCTTGTCACGTTTGATTGAAATTATTATTGCATAATTTATTTGTAAATCAAACTTGACAGAACTGTCTGATATTTGAAAGTTATTAGTTAAAATATTCATATAATCCTACATGTTTAGGGAGAATTCCGCCATCTTCCCAGGTGTCTAAATAAAAGGAATGAAACATGCTATGTATGACTACAGTATATGAAAAAAAAAAATAGAATTTAATGTTTCTCTGTTTTGGTATGCTCCTGAAGGAAAGAATGAGTGAATTAATTTGTAGTTAAAAATTCACTTTTAGTTGCTAGTTTAATGTAGCTGCATGCAGGAGCGACTTCATCACAGTGGAGTTTGTTGTCCATTTGTTGTACTGTATCCCACTAGAATTTTAGGCATGTGCTTTTTCTTTCTTTGCTGTGAGATTGAATCTGACTGAGGTGTATGACATAGAAAATTAACACTGTACCAAGACATCTACTGGGAAACACAATACAGTGGACAGTAGAAATACAGGGAGGTCAATTGATAATCGAAACCAGAGTCACATTAAGCTTAATGGCCTAACATTTCCACGTGTAACCAACTGCAGGGGTTCACAGACTTTTGAAAACTGTAGGATCCACCTAAAATTCTAGGTGCCAAAATGGTGACATGGAGCTAATTCCTATATTAAGAACTCACATATGTTAGGGACCATCCTAAAAAATGTATTCACTGTGGCATCCTTGCACCTGGGATTTGAGCAGGCCTGAGTGGGCACATGTTGGAAATTTCCTCCTTCGATTCTCAAACATGCTGATTTTGAAGGAACTTAAACACCAGCAAATTGTATTCTAAATTTCTGACATTTTTGTGTTATAAACAATAGATTAAGTAAAATATGGGATTCCTCACATGAAGACAAAACAAGGTTTACAGATTTTAGGGTAGTTAAACATGGGGGGAGTGAATGTGCCAGATCGCTTGCACTGTACATACATTTTCTAAGTTGTTAATTATTCTGAAGGCTGAGGACTGCTGTCTTGGTACTTCATCTCTCAGAATGTATAGCTAAAGCATCTGTATTCAGCGTTAGAGCAAATGTGTTACATATAAAGGAGACCGCAAAGAAAGTACACGAGCAAACAATGACTCGGGTCATAGATAGTAATGTCAAGCAACATAAACTGCACTAAGTTTTTATCTTGCTTGTTATGTGTATTTTAGGCCTGACACAGTATTTTGACAATAGGCACTTAATAACTGTGTCCCTTGAAACACTGCAGTTACAGTTTTGCTGTGATTGGAGAATAAATAATGCTTTAACATTTTCAGAAAGTATATATTTTGACCACTGAGGCTAGCAATGGTGAGCTATTTTTCATGTAATTGATTTTTATGGACATAGGCCATGTGTGGGAGGTGATTTCACTGACAGGTTTATTCAAAGATACTTTCGTAATTATATCTCAAAAACTAAATCGTACATGTTAAAGAAAGGTCTGGGAAGGGATCAGAATTGCAACTTATTTCATGGACCATAATAATTGCTTTAATTTGTGACACGTACTGCGCCCAAAAATTCAAGAGCCCTGTCCTGAACATGTTGAAGTGATAAGATTGCGTAAATTAATCTGCATGTTTTTAGTGTAAAGATGACTTGTATTTTAGGTATGGTGGAAGAGGTTGGGAAAGGATAAAGGATTATTTCATAAAATCTTGTGCTGACAGCCTGGAATATCTTATTTCTGTCACCATGAAAGCTTCAAGACATATATGGTTAGTTGCATATGGTTGAATTGGACAGAGGATATGCTACCCAATCGTCATCTGTCCCTTCACATACACCACCTGAATTGGCATTTGCATGCAACATGTAATGCATTTCTTGTTTTTATTCAAAGTGTCAAATGCAGTTTAATGGGTAGTACTCTTTCATGTTTGAAAGATCCTGCCTACAAATGTTGATCAAAATGTTGGGTATCCTAACTGAATTTTTAGGATTTTATATAGTCTGTCCAAACAAATATCTGAATATTGCCTCATGAATCTTTAATGGACAAATAGTACATCAGTGCTTTTCATTCAAAAGGGAAAAACATTCCCACAGTAGGCATTTAAATTTAATCATGTTCTGGTGACAGCAGAAAGCTGGCATTTAAAAGACTGTATGCTGAAGGTTAAGCCACAACTCCTGATCTCACTATTCCATAATTATTTGACACTAATCACATCTACTGAATGTGTTACTAATTCTCTGGGTGCCAGAATCTTTCTGAGATATGAGCAAGAAAATCTGCAATTGCCAGTGTCTTCCACAAATGATATGTAATTCAGCTTGTCCTATATAAAGCAAATAGATACAAAGGTTTTGTTTTAAAGGTAGAGTTCTAGCATCTTTCTCTGGTCAAGTACATAATTCTAATGACTAGGACATAAATATTGGTTCTGTTTGTAATCCATTCTGAAATTCAGAAAAATTGCATGGCATTTCTGAGATATTTTTGCTGCTTGCTGAAATTTAGCACTGCAAGGCTTAAAAAAACCAGCAGTTGTGAATTTTAATTTAAAATGTTACATGGCTTTATTTATAGGTGTATTAATACAGTGACTTGAATAAGGCATTACATATCGATGCCGTCTGGATAGAAATACGGATTTCACTGCTTATTAATGTTAATAGTGGCAATGTAACATAAGTGAACTGCCACGTGGAAATCACGGCATTCTTGTCGAGCTTCTCAAAACTAATTATGAAATGCAGAGACTCCATCCACACAACCACCACTGTAAGTTTCATGCCACCTGCTCAAATTGTGAAGCCTGAAATGAGTATTCCAGAAGTGCATTCAGTATGCTACGTCACAAGTGTGAATTGTGACATTTTTAAATAATAAGATTATGGTGCTGGTCCAACCCAAGACTTCTTCCTTCAAATTAGATGCATATACAATAAAGTGGGTTCTGTGTTACCCAAGGTGCACTATCGTAACATGCAAGCAAGCAAATGTTAAAGGGATTCATTTTTGTCACACTTTTATTTCAGTAGGTAGCTGGAAGTTCTGTACCATGTGTACTACTGGTAAAAAACTAAAGCTCTGGTGCAGGCCATGAAGGCAGATGGAGGTAACAGCACTGCTTCACTCATTCTTACTCTTGGCACTAGGTGGGGTGAGTGATGTTAAGAATGATACGATTAATAAACAAGCATACAATAGGAGTAATAAAAATCACACAGGATAAGCAAGTATGACAGAAAGGTAACAGATTTTCAGTAGGAATGGAATGAATAATGAATGTTCATTGTTAGTGATGGACAGAAATATGCAGTGGGAGTAGAAATTTGAAGCCTGCTGTTGGAAATTAAAATAATGTGACAGAGTATGGTGTTCGTTCTAGAGCAGTCTAAGACTGAAATTTGCAGGGCTTAACCCTTTAAACACCAAATTAAGCCCCATCTGCTGATATTATTAGGAGCTCACCATGTTCATGTTAGCAGGATAAGGGATAAAGAGATACAGTCTTCTTGACCAATATGACTGAACAACATTTATTAAGTCATGTAGGACTAACAAGGGCAATTATAAGATGAGTACACGTGATGTGGACCATCTGGTATGAAATGAAATATGCCTGGCATATCGTCATACAGTACCACCTTTTCATGCGGAAAGTGTAGTCACTTTCATTATAAAACAAACCTTTTCAAGGTCATTGCCCAAATATGTACACACTACATATTTCTGACAGGCCACAGGACAACTATTTGATGTGAAGTTTCCCACTTGACTGCTAGACACTGTAAAATCCCAATGCTAATGCCATGTGTTAGAACTACCTGCTAAGAAGTACCACCAAATAACATTCAGAAACTCTACCATTACAGCCCTTTTTCTTTCATTCATAGTTTTTTTCGCCCTTTGTGTGCATTAGGGGGGGGGAGTGAGCCTGACCCATTGCTTGGCAATTTGGATAAGAAAATGTTCAAATGTAAAACACATGCAGGTATGCCTTTTCTGTCCAGTCACAGGTGAAAAATACAAGGAGTTAAAATTAAGATCTAACTTTAAACCTCTTACAGAACATAAATAGGGTGTTTAATCAGTATTTGAACATTTACATATGCAAGTAGCTGTATGTGGTTAATGTAGAAAAGCAAATTACAACTGAGATTTGAAATAATGATGCATTCTCCCTTAAGGGGCTCTCCATCTTAAATTCCTTGATTCTTAACTAAAGAAGAGGTAAAAATAGACTCCAGTCATAAATTTAGTTATATATGTTATGTTGCATTACTATTATTATGGACCTGTAAAGATGATTGTCTGATGTATCTAGAAGTGATAAGCAATAGTTACGTGCTGTTGGTAATTCTTTACTCTGTTCCATTTTTACATGTTTTGCCACATTAAGCACATTTTAAATTCATTACTGTGCCACTCATTCCTCTTTATACTGGTTACATGGGAATCTAGTTGATCTGGGAATAGTACTGGAAGTGCTCTATGTCTGAAAATGGGGAACATAAATGATCTGACTATTTTGGATAACTTATATTCATAATGGTTGAAATTTGTAGTATTTAATATGTTGCTTTACTTTATAATAACAGTGGTAAATGGCATCAGGCCATTTATTTTGTCTGACTTTGACCTGATTGTATAATGTTTATGACTCGCCTGAAAGTGTCAACAGGAATGTATACATACATATATGATGTCTGAAAAACGATAGTATGTGAAGCAGATTTCACACATTTGGATTGCATTATTTGTACTGTATGCTGTATGTCTCAATTAGCAGTTGCATTTTGAGAAGTGTGCATGGAAAATATGTTATTCTTCATAGTTTGACTGTACTAATTCACACACTTAGGTGTGTTCGCAAAATTGCAAAAAGCAACTAAATAGCTTCTTCATGTCTGTCTGTCCAGATGGAATAACTTGGCTCCCATTGGACAGATTTTCGTGAAATTTTGTATTTGTGTTTTATTCGAAAAATCTGTCGAGAAAATTCAAGTTACATTAAAATCTGGTAAGACCATCGAGTATTGTACATGAAGACCAACATACATTTTTTATCCTGTCTCACTCACTCCTTACAATTAGAGATGTTTCAGACAAAATTTTTAGAGAAAATCAAAACACATGCTTTATCTTCAGTAACATTTTTGAATATGGGATAATGTGGAAAAATACTGTAGTTGCAGGGCAGGCCACAGATGATACTATGGTGCATGCGCATTGCATGCTGGATACTTAAGTCTGCCAACACACACTCAGAATATGTAATACTAATTGCTTTTTTACTGCAAAAGTGGTTGCACAGATGAGCCTCAATGTTACATTATATGTACATTGCCTGTCTTGTTTATTTATCTTAATGACTAGGTATATACAGGTTTATGTTATGGTGATACACAGTAAAATATTACTGTGAATGTGTCATACAATAAATAACAGTCAATTGGCTTCAATATCCTGTTTTTGCATATAATATTTACAACAGTGTAACTGCAAAATAAGAATCACACATAGAATGAATCACTTTGTGTGCTTATATTAAAAGAAAGGAGTAAGAAACACTTTTAAAAGTCAGTGTGTTCTACGAAACAATACGGTCGTGTTGGACACTTCTGAATGACATATATGTATTCAGACAGGATGTATGCGAAATATGTTTGGTGCTTCAAAGTGTTGTATTTTCAAAACTGTGACATATGATTCACTGAAACAATAATGTAAATGATGACACACATTTAAAATTGTAAATACATTTTGGATATGCTTGTCAGTTGCTTGGAACTTCTTTATGATGTGAATTCTGCAGATCTGAGCCACAGAATTGTGTCCACATCATGGTATCCAGTAAACTGGAGTGCCCAATTCACTACTGTGGTGACAAACAGACATTTTTTTGTACATTGCTGGGATACAGATTAGAATAGCTAAAAGAATATTAAACGTTTCTTGTGGCTCATGTGAACTGATGTTATAACACTGAGGCATTCTGTGAATTTTTAATGTGTCCAAGATGTTAAAAAAAAAAAGGTGCAACTGAATGCAGGAACTCTGAATTATTGGTGGCTGCTGAATAAAATGCCTTTCAGACTGACTCCAATTCAAGGTAGTTATTAATTACCATTCAAGAAGAAGTAATAAACTATGTTCTCTCAATGCAGACACTGTTTTACTATTAAATTACCTATATATTTTATTGGTTTTAACATTTTATATTGATGTGTACTTGTAAGGATTGAGATCTCATTTGAACCGTACAAATATTAACTTGCAGTGTACTTTTATCTTTGTGTACTTTAATGGCATGAAGATGACCACCTAGTGGATGAAACACATTGCCCTTAATTCATCGGATAAAACAAATTAAATTCAATTAAATTTATTTAACGTTCCATAGATCACAGTGACAGGCAAGTGGGATGTGGAACAAGTCAATAACAACTGACAAGTAAATAAATACAGTAAAACTTATACACATATGCTGAATTGAAAATTCGATTGTGTGTCAAAATTTGATATAAAATGAAACTAATAATAAAATAACAGTAGGTTAAAAATTGAATCAGAATACATTTTAAACAATTGTATCAATTTGCACCTAAAGAACAAATATCAACAACCAGAAAACAATGTACCTAATTGAATATAAACAAATGCTAACAGATTAAATTTTCTTCAGAACAAACATATAAGTATTGCAAAGTTATTAAAGCAGTATTTGTACATCACAAAGTTTCTGTAGGTTTCTGTAGTTGTGTTGATGGTAATTAACAACTACCTTGTAACATATATAACATAACAGGATGCCCAAGGTAAATTTAACTGCAGCACATTAATCACTGTACTGACCCATAAATGTACTTCAAAACTTAACACTGTCACCATCAGTATCTTGTGTGTGTCATGTCACAAACACAACATACTAGTTGGTTTCCCTACATAATCTAACATACATTTAAATGTTCTGCTGTTGAAATCATCAGAACTTTCAGTGATAGTTATTAACTGTACCTTCAGTAGTTGTGTCAGTCATTATGTTTGGGTAACTGCATATATCTTGAGTTATTATGTATACAGACATTAGGTTTTTCTTCGTATCCTGTTATACACCACTGTTACACTATGCATCATCAGTTTTGCTATTTGTCTGCACATTGTAATAAACAGTACAGCTGTGACCTTGTATAGTATGCTGTTGTAGTAGCTGTCATTATGTTAACTATTGGTGACATCTTGTCTTCTCCTTTGCTACATCTGTGGCATGTCGTTTGTGGACTTTACTGTCCTAATGTCATTATCTGCCATCAGGTATTTTTATTCAGATAATCTCAGTTCTTATACAATATTGCTTTTCCCTTGTATCATGTTTTACAACATTCCTGTAACTGTCAATGAGCAAATCAAAAAGTCTGAAATCCTTTTGTTTGTGTTTATTTATGATGTTGTCAAGACTTACATTTAGAGATTTTGTGTTTCTAACAAATGTCCGCTGTTGACATTACTGAAGTGACAGTCCAAAAATAAGCAGCAACACAAAATATGGAATGTGGATTTTGGAGAAGGACTGTAGGGCTCATGCGGTCCTTAGACAGTTTGTTTTGTGGAGGATACCCACTTGATTGAAATGTTCAGTCATCATCAAAAAGTAAACCACTAAGTGTGATACTTGTCAGAATAATGCATGTGTTCACTATAGGTAGCAACGTAGAATATTAAATATTTCTGTGGGATATTACACACTTTCATGGCAGACACTGATACCTTCCACACTACAAGAGATGCACATGAAGAACAAGCAGATTGTGTATATGTGTCAGTTTTGTTTTGTTTCAGTGAATTATGTCTCAAGGCTATAACATATATAACACTTTGATACATTACCATATGTGTGCGTCTGATACATTAACATATGTGTGCGTCCAAGTGAATGAAAGACTAACTTAAAAAGAAAACTATTTATTTAACCCTTTGCTGTTCCTAATGCAGCGGAATCTAGTAAAAGTGAAAAGGCCGAACCCCCTTATAACATAATCTCACGATTGTGACTGCATGACTGTCGTCAAAATGCTTTGAAGATGAATTACACTAAAGCAGAGTTCCCAAAGTGTGCTCATTGGTTCCCAGGGGATCTGTGGATGCACGTCTATAATGGCTACTTTGAAGTTTACTTACTTCTTTCATTACAGGAATACTGTTTTGTTAAAAATAATGCGGAACTTATTTAATTGTTGTCATGCTTACTTTGTATGACCATTATATACCTAATTAAGAAACCTCCTGTACCCACAAAGTGAGCGACAGTTTAATTAAGATCAAATCATGCAATGCATGGTTGTGTGTGCTACTGGTTTGTATTTGTAGCTATCTAAATCAGTTCTGACATACACATTTTTAATTATCTGGACATATTATTTACATGGCAAGGATACGAGGATTTGTGATTATTTTTCAAAACCAAGAGGGGTCCCTGAGCAAAAAAGTTTGGGGAAACATTAAAGTAAAGAATTATTAAATTTTAAGTACTTGGGAGGAGCGATACTGGCAGTATCGCACCTTGTTGCACATGGGAACTGGCAAAGGGTTAATTCACGGATGATGCATTCTTTTCAGGGTTTTTCTTCCTTGCCTTTTGGGTTTTCCTGACTGAACATAAATTTAATTATGTGAAAACATTTCAAGGTACTTGTTAAAAAAAGGCCAAAGTGACAACTTATTTCAGGGACCACACTGCTCAGTACAATAATTCATAAACTGTATCATTATAATAGCAGACTAGCAGTTGGTGTAAAGTGCTTATGTTTACGAGTTCAGTTTTTTGTTTTATGATTCATGGGTTTGGCTGCCTTTCTCATCGTGTATTTTGATCTGATTAGGTCTTATGTTTCAGAGACTGATTGTGTTATATGTACTAACTACATGTTTGTTGAAATAGACATTTCATTATAGAGTTCTTATGTAAACTGAAAATCACTTAATTTCTTGGCTATATTTCATTATGAATAGAAACAAATATTTACAGGACTGTATTTCTAGAAACTGATACATGGCTAAATGAAATGTACATTATCGATAAGTGAGAAAATTGAACAGGTAATTATGTTTTACAAAGTACAGGCATCGTACTGATCAGAATTATTTATTGATATTGGAGGAGAGTTGATTGCTATAAAAAATATGTTAAGAGGTAGCTGAACATAAAGAGCGTGATAAGTGAAACTGCAAACTGTAAGTAGCGATGAAGCTGATGGCTGTTACACTTTCTTTTTATTTCCTTTTTAAATTCAACATTAAGCATTCTGTGTTTGTGCAGATATTTAAAGGCTAATGATTGCTGTGAGAAAGAGATGTAATGTATGAATGAAGTACTGTAGTTCACTAAGATAAAAAAATACAAAAAACTTTATAAATAAAGATATCTTTTGATAATTGATACAAACTGTATTTGGCAGAGTATTTGAAAATCATATTGTAAGGCTGTGTATGAGAATATAGAAGTTAAAACTGCCTGACTTACATGTGTGTACTTCTCACTTTTTGGTGGACAGACAGGATGTATTAGTAAAGAGAAAATGGTATGTTTAAATTTTACAAATGCAACCAGCATTATTTGATAGAATGATATTTGCTGCATAATGTCAAGCACTGATTATCAAATATGCTACAGAGATTCTGAAAGGTACAGGTGACGGTAACTGTAGAATCTGCCAGCTGTATGTAATGAAGGGTACATAAAGCACCAGCATAGTGTATGAACACTGTTACATTTCATTATCTGTAAACAAGTAGGAGTGAAAGTGGAAACAAAAGAAGGTATGAACATACGCCCAAAGCAGCCCGAATAGTTGAGCGTATATTTGCTTGGGACCAATGAATTGTGCCAGACTGAACCGTACCAGATATATTTTGGGACAGAAAAGGCATATATTCACTGCTAGGAGTTTCTTTACCAACAGATAAAAATATATTGCGTGAAGAGGTTGCAAAAATTATTAACACAAGGATTTACTGATTCAAGTGTGTCATATGCAGAAGTGAGGAATGTACCCACAACTATTGGTGCAACTGGCAGCTTGTTGAGAACTCTTGCGCAGTATTTAGATGATGTCAGTAGTGAAAACTACAGCACAGAACTGCAGAAAATGGCCAATCTGGGAACAGCACACCTATTGAGGAAGATAATAATGAAGCACATGAATCTGTTTCAGTATTTTCCATGAAGTTATTAAGTCGTTGCCCCCGAATCCTTTTGAAGATGAATGCATCACCTTTACCTTCAAGGAGTAGGACCAATGGCCCTCTACAGCCCTGTCATAATCTTCTGTACACTTTTCTTTTTTTATTGATCTCTCAACAGTTCTTCATTCTCACAGACCACAATCCAAAACTCTTGAACACACTTCTTCCAGACTTCCATCATGTTTCCTGCATTTATTTCAGTAGTCTGAAATTCTGTCTGTAGTGTTATCAATTCACATGCTTTAATATCTTCACTTTCCTTTTGAGCTTGCATTGTAATTGCTTTTATTGATCTCAGTCCTTTTATCTAACAGAGCCTACATTTTTGAGTGCTGCTGAGAGTATTAATGTACGTTGTATTGCATTGTATACAGTTTTATTCGGATAGCCTAATATTTTAAGTTATGATATCTTCTACCATATGACCCTCTGACCTGTTACAGTTCAGAATTAACTTCTGAAAATGTGAATATTTCAGATACTTGGTAGGTCTCCTTGCATTGTGGGACTGGCCCTTCTCAGCACTTCATATTATGCACCATTACACAAAGAGAAAAATGTGGCCATACAGCCATGCCTCGTGTGGAGACCCATAATCCCAATGGTTTTGTATTTCAAGAGACTACTTACCTTCAACCATAATGCCACTGTGTTGTGAATGCACATATTTTATATGACACATAATTATGTATGTGTATTTTTTTGTTGTTTCATCACTATTTTTGTTCTGTATGGTTCATGACTGTTTCCTCTCGTGGCCTTTGGTGTTATTTTATATATCATACAAATGAATCCTGCACATCATATTTTTTTCAGTCAGCTTCCAAGGGGCTACATTCAACAATGTAATTTGTCGATAGTTTTTACATTGCATTCGATCTCCTTTTTTGTAGATTGGGCATATTATGCTATTTTCCCAATTGGCCGGTAGTTCGTCTTTCTCCCAGATCTTCAGGATTAACATATATATTCTATGTTTTAATTTTCATCGTCCTTTTATCAGCTTGGAGATGATGATGTCTGGGCCTGGCACTTTATTATTTCTTAACTTTTGGATGATTTCGCTAACCTCGTTATATGTGGGTGGGGGTATCTCTACTTCTTCGTTCAAGTTTCCTGCTTCATGTTTGCTGTTCGTGTGTTCTGGAGTTAATTCCCAATTTAATGCTTCATTGAAATAGTGTTTCCATCTTTCTAACACTTGTTGTTTCTTTGTCAGTACTTTTCCTTTATCATCCTTACATAGTAA
>Ga0123357_10008249_pt1 | contig 12993 bp, 4 predicted proteins | sample TergutEmb28metaG_FD_89873 | JGI IMG/M metagenome (GOLD analysis project Ga0123357, IMG submission 89873) | Embiratermes neotenicus P4 segment gut microbial communities from Petit-Saut dam, French Guiana - Emb289 P4 | ecosystem: Host-associated > Arthropoda: Insects > Digestive system > Gut ...
CCAACACACATCGAACCAGATACAACCCATGAAGTAACTCAACGAATTAATCGCAAGCTCCTGAGGATGGATGTATTAACATACGAAACCTGTTGAGCACTGAATAAAGTAATAATAAAACAAGTGGCATCAAGCTGGTCTCTCTTTACTCAACTATCAAGATGATGCACGGTCCAATAAACATATGATTTTAAACATACTGTACATACAATGCCCTTTTAAGGTACATATACAGCCCTTGAATTATTGTTTGAAGTCATGAGAGATCGCTGGGATTGTGTTATTAAAACACTTAGAGGCATATAAATGAATTAAAGTATCAGCGATCATTAATCCTATTTAATTTACCCTAACTAACTAACTAGTTCCATGGGGCAGTCATTTTTGAGAAGCTAACAGGTCCTCAGATAGTCAAGATATTCCCCGCATGTTACGGAGTAAGAAAGTTCATTACCCTATTCACAATCGCCCGCCACCTGTCCCTATTCTAAGCCAGCGCAATACAGTCCATGCCTCCCCACACCACTTCTTGAAAACCCATTTAAATGTTGTCCTCCCATCTACGCCCTGATCTTTCCCTCCAGTCTCCCCACCAAAACCATGTATTCACCTCTAATGTCCCGCGTAAGCCCCACATTCACTTCCCATTTCATTCTTCTGTATTTGATCACCCGAAATAACTTTGGTAAGGAGTACAGATCGTAAATTTCCTCGTTATGTAGTCTTCTACGCTCACATATTGCTTCATCCCTCTTAGCCCCACACACCTTCCTCAACACGCTGATCTCTGACATCCTCAGCCTATTTTTCGATGTTTTGCTGACGGTGCATCTCAGTATATTTATCTTAGTAATTAACCAACTTGATGCACAAAATTTCTTGTTTCACATTTAATTTATTTCATGCCTCTACATGTTTCGAGTACATGTGTTCATCATCAGGAGATCAATATTGCATTACACAACCTCTGGTACCATCATACCTATAGGCATGATGATACCAGAGGCTGTGTAATGCAATTTTGACCTCCTGATGGTGAACACATGTACTCGAAACATGTAGAGGCATGAAATAAATTTATTGTAAAACAAAAACTTTTGTGCATCGAGTTGGTTAATTACTAAGATAAATAAAAAAATCCTCAGTGTATGTTTCTCTCTCAACGTGAGAGTCCAAAATTCACTCCCGTACAAAACAACAGGCAAAATTACAGGTCTGTTTACCTTGATCTCAACCATAACTCAATCACTTGTATAGTTTAAATCAGTGTTTGTTTTACACGATACAAAAACCAGTACCATATTCTTAAACCTTCGAAGAACACCTCTGCCGCACATACAGAAATTTTCGAAAAAAATTTTCTTAGTGTTATATCTGCGAACTTATAAATGTGTTATATAATTTACCGTACGTCGTAAATGTGGGTAGTGTTATTTAATGAAGGTATATTATTTCCATGTTTTATTGGAAAAGGTTATGAAGCTTTAAAAAATTTCTTCCCAACATTACAAGTACGTAAGAAGTCAAACACGCCTGCATGTATAACGCCTTCTCAAATATCGTGTCATTTGCATAGCTACAGATTTAATTCTCCACATTTGCAAGCTTTACATTTTTGTACCCTGAGTGAACTTTCCTTAAGCGACCTAGCAGATTTTACTACAGGCACAAAGGCGAAAGAATTAAAATTAGTAATTTACTTAATAATGAATTCTTGTGAGTGTTAATACAAACTATTAAAACATTTAAACGTTATGGGTTTGTGGTGTATCTTTAATTCTGTAATTGATAAATCATACTTATTCGTAGTGAATTCCACTAAGGATTTTCATTACATTTTTTAATTGCCTACTTACTTAATATTTTCCAGAATTATTAAAAATTTTCTTTAGCCCCCCACCAATCCGCTCTGTTTATGCCGGTTTATCTAATACGAACCGTTTCTGCCGTCTTTGTTATATGCTTGCTTTTGCGTATGTGTAAAAGACTTGTGCTATTTGTAGAAACATTTACTTACAATCTTATCTTTGTAGGTATTATACCTGTAGCCTTGAAAATGTCTTTAAATATGTGCATTCGGAAACCTATTCGCCGTACGTGGAGACAATTTAAAAGCCTATAATTCTTCAGCCCAATGGAAGCTAAAAGGGTCGCAAAATGTTAGCTTCTAATCAGACCGTCAACACATACTAACCCTTATGGTATAGTTTTAGTAAAGCATAAAATGTGTTTTGTGTCAGTACTCGCGTCACTAATACTTCGCTGTGCGAAGTACAAGCATATAAATTTGCACTCTGAATGAGTTGGAGAAATGGAAATATGAATGCTTGATTATAGTAAACTGTTAGTCTCATTGCAGAATTATTTCATTCTGTCTCTTTCCAAATTAAGAGAATTGATATATTTCTGTATTTTTTGTAACCTTTTAAAGCCTACTCGATACGTGATGCACCAACAAGTTTAATATTCAACAACTGTATGCACTGCCCACACTGTATTTACGTGTTTTGTATTTATCTGAGAACAAACAGCGACTTGTGCCACTTACATTACAAACTTGTTGGTTTTTACTCTTATAACCGAGATGAAAAGTGTTTACTGCGCGGTAGGGAATGGGTCTTTAAATAAAGTAGTCCGGGCTTCTTCTTTAAAGGGCTGTACAATAGGTCTAACAGAATGCAGTAACAAGTTAAATATGACTTTACCACAAAACTTGTAAGATTTGAAGTACTGAGTCAATACAAAAGAAAGTTGAAGAAAATCCTGTTTAATACATTTAGAAAACGAAGTACAATATTTAACTAATACGAAACAATATAAAAAACGTACTAAAGCCCATTAATTTAATATAGATTGTTTGTACAAAAAAATAATCCACACCACTCTTCAGTTACCAAAACACGATTTTGGTCTGCGTTCGTTGAATTGTCACTGAAATGTACACTACAGTGACAATTCAACGAACACGTGTTCAATGCACAGATCATAACGCTTGTAACACTTTTTTATCCAAACTGACCGACATAATCATTTAACCATCAAAATGACCAAGGTTTAAGGGTCCCTCGGAACAACACGTCCTTGTATTTGTTCCCAGGCAGCACCTAAATTTGGTCCCAGCACGATTTCACTATAGATTCTTGACAGTATAAATACAAGTAGTTTTATTAATAAACCACACGATGAAGGCGTATGGTAGGGTGGAGGTTTTTTTTTTTACGTTCAGGTGACCGTGCATTGCGATAAATTCTTATAATAAAACCAACTAGATGCACTAATTCCTCAAAGTTATTTTTGGAATAAAACTCTACATGTTTCAGACAGTTCGTCTGTCCATCATCAGGAGTTTTTCACCGTACACACAGCAATGGTATATGTCATACAGGTTTGCTGACAGCTTGCGAGGAGGATCAGGACGGAACTGCAGTTCTGTCCTGATCCTCCTCGCAAGCTGCCAGCAAACCTATATGACGTATACAATAGCTGTGTGTACAGTGAAAAACTCCTGATGATGAATAGACGAACTGCCCGAAACATGTAGAGTTTTATTCCAAAAATAAGTTAGAGAAATTAGTGAAACTAGTTGGTTTTATTCTTAGAACTGGTTGGAGGTATACGCTTAGGCATCCTATTCTCTACACTAGGTGGGAGCTACTGTTTAGATACAGAGTGAATTGCGACCAATTTTTTCGCAGGCAGAAGGCTCCGCATATTCATAGAACAACAAGCTGAGTGTAAGCTACAGCCGGTCCGGATACCGTGGAAAAGCAATAAATCTCTGATTTCCACAAGAATCAATTTCGGAATCTCTTGTTATCCATCCCAGTTCCTATATTACTCCAGCCACGAAGGTTCACTGTTTGCTACGTTTACTGCATTGTACTCACAATAGACACAAAAATAGGATTTTGTCCGTAATAATTTATTTCTAAGAGAAGGAAAGTAACTTCTAAGGCCCATGAAATGTTAACAGTTGCACAACTACAAATGTGAAAATCCTCACAAGCCGATTTAAAATTCCCTTTTCTATTTTAAATTTAGGGTATTTATTTCGTGGTTTTGCACTACATTTCATTCGCGATGAACCGGAAACGCCGGTGGAAGAACAACATTCTGGCTTTAACACAAATGCAGAGAGGTTTGCAGTATCGGGGGTTCGTTTGTAATCCGCCAGTCATATTAAAAAATATCATTTTCTCCTAGGCTACTGGAAAGCTTACTGAATCAGGTCCAATCTAGTCGAACCGGGTCTGTCTCACTAAGACGCTGCAAAGACAGAAGCATTGATGCAACGTGAATTCCTAGCACATCTGTGACACGGCATGAGTCGATCATAAAGCATTTTATTCAGTCACAACACAACATCAATATATAGTCATTAATACATAGTTTTGGCTACATGCTGCCGTTTCACCAAACCAACTCAAGCCAATGTTTATTATATGAGGATACATTCAATGTGTACGTACATTATGGGATCCAATATTGTTTACACTAATAAAAGCTAAAATCATACCTGTTTATAAAATTCCAAGTTAATGTATTTTTAAAATCTATTTACAGAATGTATTTTTAAAAACATATGTAATAATTCAAATCAATGTGTAGCTACTTTCATAACAAAACTTATGTCAACTTGTGTACATCACGAGTTGATCTAGAACTCATGTCAAATGGATGTTGAAATGAGTTTGTGTTATCCTTAGTTTATATATACACGTAGTTGGAGCCAAATATATGTTATATAATTGCGCATATATTTTAATTCACTAATATAGTTTATATCATAAGTATGTTCAAGCCCTTTTGTAGGTGGTCAAGTTCAGGGTTGTGTACAAGCACACAACATAACTTATATTATTTCTATATATGCATATGTGATTGATCTATTTATAGACGTCGTTTTTTACCACGTGGAATTCTATTTTGTACGGGTAAATGTTTGGCAGAATCTTGCGTAATTTGTGGCTCAAGATTGATGCATATGTTTATATTGATGGATGTTATTTTGTTTATTCCGTGTCGGTATTAACTTTATTTCCGAGTAGAAGCTTGCGTGAGGGTGCGTGTGAGTAGTACTTGTGACTGAATGAGTCGATCACTCAAATGGAGATGGCTACCCGCCTTCAGATCATCTTAGTGACACGGACTAGATCCGACTCTAATTCGATATGGTTTGTTGGTTAGAAAATTTATAGCAACGTACAGTCAGTACTAGTCACGTAGAGTGTCTTTGCTCACAAGCTTCTGCCTATCGTCCTTCCTGTCTTTCCAATACCTTCGCTAAACTTCTAGAAAATTGAATATCATTCTCTCATTTTATCAAAAGCAATTGTAGTGATCAGAAAATAACGGCTATTTTTAAGCTTCAGGAATAATAATAATAATAATAATAATAATAATAATAATTACAAGAAATGTATTTTGAAGCAGCCAGACACCAAAGAGCTATGCAGAAGATGTGGAAAAGAATCGGAGACAAACCAACTTATTACTGCAGCATGTGAGCAACTGGCAGCTACCGAGTATGTAAAGAGACATAATGGACTAGCCAAAATTGTCCATCAGAAACTGACAGAAGCAGCCGAATTGATTGACGATAAAAGTCCATATTATAAATATACACCAGCCAATGTACTGGAGAATGAAAATTTCAAGCTGTACTGGAATCGCAGCATCCTTACGGACAAAACAATACATTTTAATCGACCTGACATAACTTTTATGAATAAGAAAAGAAAGAACACCTTTTTGATAGACATAGCTGTCCCAAATACACATAATCTCGCCAAAACAATAACCGACAAAGAAATACCAAGAACTGGCGAATGAAATGTGTGCTGTGTGGAAGCAAAAGGCAGCACAAGTGATCAGGATAGTAATATCATCTACGGCAGTAATTCCAAAGTCACTAACGCGAAGTCCAACAAGACTTAACTTGCACCAGAATACATATATATAACTGCAAAAATCTGTAATTCTTGGCACATGTTCAATTGTAAGAAACGTTTTAAACTACAAATAAGACCACCGAGCCTAATCCTGTTGATTACTACATCCAAGGATAGGTGAATATTTCCCAGCCAAAGCTGAGAAGTGAAAAAGTCGATGATAATAATAATAATAATAATAATAATAATAATAATAATAATACAGGCAGGCAGGCAGAGCTACAGGTCGCTGTCTTCGCGTTAACTTACAAACATAATTCTCTCACTGGAAATGTAAACTGCCCCGATAAAACAGTTACCTCTAGTAGTGACGTATTTACGTAGCCAGTTCGATGCACCATTGTTCCTTCCACATCGTACATTGAGTTACTCTAAACGTATCCTACTGACTAAATCGCTGTATTCTAATGATGTGCACGTAGTTTACACGTGACGTAGTGTTTATTCTTTGTGATAAGAACAGACCAGTTCCTTAAACATGAAACCTTCGTGTAGAATAAGAGAAATAGTTGCTCAATCGTTGCACCTCGACATCAACTACAATTCCGGATCTAGCGACTGAATTGTCACACATCACTTTATATTTATTCATCTACTCATATAATTGATTAAGGATCTGATATATTTTATAGGCGTTTCGCTGAACTTGTATTTTTTTGTATCGACCATTCATTCATATATCAGTGAACTACATGAAACTGAGTTTAATATATTTTTGCATCCTGAAGATTGTTGCAAAAGACTCTTTCGAAGCATTTGTACGTATATACCAAAACTACATTGCGTCACGTTCCGGAAATATCTAATTTTTACATTCAACGTTGTATCAATCTCGAATCACCTTGATGCTCGTTTGTATGGACACAGTTACCATCTGCAATAACATAGCAGTCTGTGTGGGATGTATTCCAGTTTGTTTGTTAGCCATATACAATATTATGACTACGATAAATGGATGGCTGGAAATTTGATATGTTTTCCGAATCATTTTTTTTTTTTTTTGGAACTCGGACAGTTCACAACAGACATTTCACATTTATGATCTATATCCGCAGCATTGAATGTTACTAATCGCCATTTAACTCTTTTCGTTGCAGATAACACTAAGTAGCAGTTCGAATATATGAATTTTATTTAACAGAATGAAAATAAAATGTTTTAATTAATTAAATTAGCATTACAACACCTATGATAATTATTCTTCTCTCATTTAAACTCTCGATTATTCCGTCTACTTTGTCGAGTAATGTAAATGATAAGTTGGATAAGGGACATTATTTCACTGAATATTATTCAATATTTCGTCATTCTTTACTCACCAACTCTGCAAGCTCTTCATAGCAGATATGTTCTTCAAATCAATAGTTCCTTCGAAAATGGAGTACGTAATAACAAATAGTTCTATAAAACAAAGTACCTTCAATAAATTTCTTATTACAAGTTTGTTAATATATATCGAATATTGGAGCACAATTCACCACACAGATATATATAGTCATGCAGAAAATTGAAGTACTTATTTTGCTAAATTATCAGACGTGATAATTTTGATGTTAAGAAACACTGTTGAAATTTCTGGTACTCTACCCGCTGTGGAAATTAGTTACTGGTTTCGTAAATGAGGGCGTGGCATTAGTATTGTTGATACTGTGCTGAGGGCTTCACACTCAACACTTAAATATCTGGTAAAAGAAGAAAATTTAGTCCATTTTAAAATTAGTTGGCACACGTTTCCTTCTTCAGGTTGCAATGCGATATTTGAAATTTTGGCGCGGATTGTTGGATGTTTTAATACGCAAAATGCCGACAAGCTTGCACCGCTCGACGCGTAACGCTCTGACCGACAACGCTGCGCTACTGCAGCCACCTAGAATCAAACGCAGCCCGACTTGCGGAGAAATGACGCCACTCCCCTTTTACCACGATACGATCCGGCGTTTCACGACGTTATGCGGAAATTTATCCCAAGGGTATTATTGTTATTGGATAGGCGAAAATCGTAGAAAAACATTGAAATATCGAAATTATTAACATTTTATTCTGTAGCAAGTCCATGGCTCTGAATGTGTTCATTATGGTTGAAATTAAGTTTTTAACAGTATTCATTATACAATTTACGCAGTTATAATAAACATAATATTCCGCCATAATTTCTTTAGAAGTTAGCCTTCCTCGTGAAGGATATAACCTTCTTTTATATAAGAAACTCGGTCGATTAATTGATTTAGGGTCTGTACATGAACTTGGGAATGAATACTTGAAACTAGAATTGCATGATTGCATGCTATGACCCAGAGCAAAATATTTATACGCTTCAAAAGAAGAACTATTAAATTAATAGGATCTGAACATTTTGTTATTCAGAATGACTCAGTAACCTAACATGGGCAAAGAATGTAGACCCTGAGAAAAGACTGTAAAATTCGAGTAATCCAAACAGACCTCAAGCCAACTTCTCCATGTCCAAAATTTATCGTGTTACCCCCATTTAAGAATCGAATAACGACATACGTAAGAACATCTAGAAGAATTACGGAGAAAGTATTTGACACTTACCAGGAGAAATTGGTTAAAATTGCATAGATATTGTTTCCCGGTCGAAATTCGAACCAGGGACATCCTGAACAGAATTTAGAAGGGTTTTGTATGGCTTTTTATAATTATTATCTTCATATAATAATAATCATCATCATCATCATCTAGTTAATATGGAGCTGGGCCACTCGTGGACCCGTTCCGGTCTCACAGTCTAGAATTCTCTTTAATGGTCCCCTCTGGTTTCTTCTGCATATTATTATTATTTTAGTCATCATGGTCGTCATTATTATTATTATTATTATCTTCATCATCATTCTTTGCCTTACGAAACGTGTTTCGGTAACTACCGCCCAGGAATTGGTCTTGTCAGTTCCTTCAGGGATGACATCTAGTTTATTTGCTGATTTCTTTATAATAAAGTGCTGAAATGTGTATTCTGTTTCTCATCATTTTTCTTAATGTCTGTCCCTCGTCTTTCTGATAGTCACATGTGTATTCCACCATGATTTATCTCCAGATTTCCTTTGGGCTTCAAGTTCTGTAAATCGTAGCACTGGTTTAACTCATGGTTTCTCAAAGTGTGGTTCGCGTACAACTACTGGTACGCCAAATACTGTTTACTGGTAAGTGGTCTTAATACAACAATCGAAATAAAAAAGGATAAGCATAAAACTGAAAACGGGGTATATTAGATTAAAATTAAGGTTATTACGCTTAAGTTAATAGATTGTTATTGAATTTTGGAGACAAAGTGATGAAATTCAGAGATACTAGACAAAAAATCAAAGACTGGATTTAAACTAAGGGACACAAAACTTTAAAAAAGACAGTCCGAAATTCAGAAATCTTTGACTGAAATTAGTAACTATATACCTTGTAAGAAAAATTACCTTTTTGGTCAAATTATGATTATCCTCTAACACTGACGGCACTAGTTTTTCTAAGAAAGGTTTGCAGTTGATATTAGCCCGAAAATAAGGGACCATGATGCAAAATTATGCTTTATCTTTTTATCTACAGAACTTAACCTTCTGAATTCTTATATTGACCTTTCTTCGTGCTTTTTTGGTGCGATTATTCTCTTAAAGACCCTTTCAAGAGAACCGATTTCCGTCTTCTCAGTAGCTTGAAGTGTTTGCCATTCTACACTCACTCCTGCATTACAACACAATATTCATGAGTCCATACTGCTACTATCAGCTTATGAAGGTAATCTTAATTTAAGAACTTTTGGAATTATTTTTTTTGTGATAATAGATTTTGGAGGAAGATACGAGTCCAAATAATGTAATATTCTTTGTATGTAACGTAATAGTTCAAATTGTGAATGTTTTAAATTTCGTTTTTATGGCGATAATTAGACATTTGAAATTAGGGCCAAGATATATTATTAATATAAGTACGCATTGTATGTCAATCATTGCCTGTAAGTAAAGAACTGAAGGATGGGAAACTCTGAAATTATACTTGACGCACTTCACACATTCGGATTTCGTAATTCAATAAAGATATTTTACAATAGTAAAACCAGTACATTAGTAATAAGGGATTTTTAAATGATGACGTTACGCAGTGGCGTAGCAAGGTTTTTAAGCTCGGGGTGAGCTAACACAATGGCGACCACGAAAGAAATTATTGAATTTGTAAAAGTCACAATTAGGTATTGAATTTCCTTTTATTCTTCTTAAAAATTTTAAAAGTTTTATTGCAGAAAATCTTTTTTTGTTATCTAAAATATTAAATTTTCTGCACATTTGGCCGCCCGTTGAACTCCGCTGCCCAAGGCGGCAGTACAATTTTCTGCGCCTTGTCTACGCCTTTCAGGCTTTGAATGTGTTTCCAAAATCCTTCCAGTCTAGAAGATTTCAGCTCTTAGGCCAGGACTACGCAAGGCTTTGTATGCTAACGGAAAGCCTATACAAAATGACAGGTGGAAATTATATAGAAGAAGATAAGCCTTTGCGTTCTGCTTGACAATCCTCGTTGTATAGCCTATTATTTCTGTTTGGAATGGTGCGTTATCTACGTAGACTTCTTTGCGTTAAGGACTGTGTGACTATAAATATCTATGAGCTTAATTGGCAATTTCTGGAACACTCGTCCAATAAGGTAGAAATTTCTGTAGTGTCAATTTATTTTGAAATTTATTTCATACCAACTCCACTTTGCAATGCCACTAAATTAAGTACAAAACACCCTGCTCATTGAAGCTGACACTCATTCGATTGGTATCTGAGAATTCCAAGAAAACTGCTGTTGTGTGCAGTACTCCTAACTTCCGCCCCAATTTCGTTATTTTCATTTCGAATTACTTTCTAGAAATACTGGTATGTAAATTTCACTCAAGCTGCACGACATTTGAAAATAACACAGGGAATATGTAATAAGATTAGCAAAGTTAATGGACGTGAGAAACGTGGCTGCTGCACTTTATTAATAACTACTATTTGGCCTAGTTTCTGGGTATTCACAGTTCAGTATACTGGGATGGACCATATGTGTTAATGGTTTTACACTGCTTAAAAATACAAAATGTTCCAGCAATCATAAGCTCTTTAGTTCCGAGGTTTATTCAAATGTGTCATTGCACAGTTCAGTGATATCTAGATTGAAGCAAGAGTATATACGCTCTGCATTAAATCCTTTGTCCAAATATATGTATTATTCAAACTCAAATCTATCCGAACTTTGAGAAATAAATAAAGAATATTTAGGCCTAGTAGACAATGAGTGATCGGAAAGAAAGCAGTGAGTTTAAAAATGTCTGGAATATGTATAAATTTTATGTAAATTGAATATGGCTTATACGAAAGCAGGATAGTGATAGCAGAAGGACGAAATTGAGCTGAGAATATGTCTGCCTCGCTGCGGTTTAAGTTAAGCCCAATTTTCATTAAACAAAGACAGGCGGTTGAATATGGAGCTCTGATTGATTGATTAATAACTCTCAAGGGATGACAGAAATGCCCAGAAAACAATCTACCCCTATGCCACTCTGACAACAAATACTACGTGGAATGTCCTGGGATATAGTCCGTGCCTCAGCTATGAGAGTGAGGGTAATAACCCCCTGAACAATTCCATGCTTACTGCATATTTCTTTAGTAAATTTGGCACCGTACCAAACTGCTCAAGAATAATGCAGTTGATGATTTAAAAAAAAAACTGACTTCCATATTGACGAAACGCCCCAAATATCCTTAATTCTGTGCTTTGTCATATTAAAACCTTGGTAACACCAGAAAACGTAAAATTCTACAATCCATGAATGTGTAATTGTGCATTTCTTGGTGTAAGCAAAGTTTGTCCAAAATTTACTTTGAAGTGATGTTTATGTTATCTGAGATTAAGTGACGCTTGTAAACCCTAATCATGTATTTGTTAATTATTCTAAGGAAAAACTAAAGAAACCACGTCAAATTGGAAACATACATTTTGATTATGTTGAGAGATGACGGAACGTTTGTCATAATTCACCCATTACCATGACCAGCACCGTGACTACTGAGCAAAGAAGAAAAGAAACAGAGTTATAGAAGGACAGAGGAAGAAATAATGGTATTTGAAGAAAAAAGGAAGAAATGAAAAGACAGGCAGAAAGAAATAAGGAAAAAATATATGTAGACAGAGGAGGGGAAATATTAGGAATAAGAAAAAGATAAAGATAAGGAGGGGGAAAAACAACAAAACGTAACACAGAAAGATGGAAAGAGGAAGAGAAATAGGCAGACGAAATAGAAGGAATAAAGAAAAAATCAAAATAAAGGACATGTATTTCGCAGAGACATGAAGAGTGAAGATTAGGAAGGGATGAAGGAGGAACATGAGAGAGCGAGACAGAGAACTATCGTAAGCATGAAATGTTCACAGCTAAAGCAGGGAGAACAAGCAGTTAAGTTCCTGTCATTCTACGCGAAGTACACATAGTTTTTTTCGAATTCCATTGATCGAATCACGGTTATAGATTATAGTAACAAACTGCATGCCTTCTAGATGAAATTTCACTTCTTCATTTCAAAGAACTGGAAAATTCGGTACAACTGTCAGCTCTGGTGTGGTAAGAACCTATTGCCAACTGAAAGTTGAAACGAACTTCGTCAGCCCGGAGTCAAATTCTTAATCGTCCAAAATGTGGCGAATGGTAGCTCAAAGACTTGTATTTCAACAATCAGATAGAATATATAGCTTAAAGTTTTTTTTTTAATTTTACCTTTAATTTATTACTTCTTGCACTGATGTAAAGCAATAAACGTTATTGAAATTTTAAGCACCAAATTACCTTAATGTTTATTACGTTTATTTGACCGTGCATCATTGTGATAGTTGAAGAATAAAAGACCAACTTGATGCCACTTGCCGTTTTATTTCACTTCTTATGTGCTCAACATGTTTCGGACATTAATATATCCATCATCAGGAGCTTGCGACTATTCTGTTCAATTACCACATTAGTCGTATTGTTCTTGGTTCGATGTGTGTTGGAGTTTCGGTGTGGTTGGGTTGG
>Ga0123357_10008250_pt1 | contig 12992 bp, 5 predicted proteins | sample TergutEmb28metaG_FD_89873 | JGI IMG/M metagenome (GOLD analysis project Ga0123357, IMG submission 89873) | Embiratermes neotenicus P4 segment gut microbial communities from Petit-Saut dam, French Guiana - Emb289 P4 | ecosystem: Host-associated > Arthropoda: Insects > Digestive system > Gut ...
ACAATCCTGCCATTGACATACTTCATTCACCTGCCTATGAAGATGGAACCGATAGTGAGTTCCGAAACGTCGGCAATTAAATCTCAGACGCCGGGGAATTACCCAAAAAGGAATAAATTACATGGTATTATAATAATTACAACAATACTAGCAATATATGATGGCTTGGGAAATGCTGACGTTATTTTGCGTTCCCTGGCTGTCTAATAGAAAATTTGCAACAACTTCTCACCTGCATTATGCATTACACAAATCTTCACAATTTCCCACAAGCAGAATTTACAGTACAGAAACGGGTTTCTTCATACCTGTCTTACAGCATAATACTTTTTAGTTCATCTCCTTCTGCTGTCTAATTTCTACAGAGTGGCGTAGAGCCTGTAGGAACTTTCTGACACAAAATAGCATTTTGTACAACTAGAAAGGGTTGAAAGGAAACACACAACGTTTACGTACAAAGCAAGTAATTTCGTTACTTATTTATTACTTTCTATACATAGCAACCTGAAGGCTCCCTCCTTAATCTGCAACACATTGTCTTAAACGATACACAAAGTTGTGAAACACTAGGTCCAACAGCCCTTGATTTCATTTCGCAATTTCTTCCCGAATAGCATGCTTCAAGCTGCCGTATTGTGTGTGGGAGATTACTGTGTACTCATTCTCTCAAGCAACTCCATAAACAGGATTCCGGTCGCCATGAGTTCCCGCGTCGTTACAGGACTTGGGACACACAATACATTACAATGCTGTTCGTCGCTCAATAACACGCTATGTGCTCCACCGATCCATTGTCACTGGACGTATTTTGAAATGACATGACATCATCTCTTCCTCCGTTTTGCTGACTGTGCCCTACGCCTCCCCTTCCCCTTGTAGGGCAAAATGCGTTCTGAAATGTGTTCGTCGGCTTGCGCCACCCTATGTGTGACCATAACTGGATTCTAGCATAAGAAATATATTATATATATTTATATACACACATATGTACAATATATATATATATAATGGAAATATATACTGAGGTTGACACATTCACATCAACATAAATTTCCATTTGTTGTTGTAGTTCTGCTTGATGATGGCCGATACAAATGCCCGGAACTTGTAGTAGATCGATAAATGCGTCATTTTCAAAGTTTTGTGTCCACTCCGATAGTAAAAATGGATATCGACTTTATTTATGTTTCGATCAAAACACATCATTCCAAGAACACTATATTTCGATGACTGTCTATGTCTCAGTCATCAGGGAAGAAGGGGCAAAAATATAATAATTTAGGTTGATTGGATAAAGTTCATTTGGAGTGCCACTTTAATAGTCATTCAGAACTTTGGTCCAGGTGTGTGGGTAACGAAAAACCAGTGGCCAGTTGCCATCCTCACCGTATCTAAAGGCTAACATAAGGAGAAATGCAAATAGAAACTTTAACTCGCATGAAACTCCTACAAATACGCGTATATCCAATTTTCACATATAAGCTATCCTTTCAGTTCCACTTTGCCATGCACATATCTCTCAAAGTCACTGATAATTCACGGCTAACGCCTTTTTATAATCACTTGTTACTAAACTGTTTAAGATTAGGAAGCATTGTCTCCTTTGAAATCAGTATCGTGCCTTTTTACATTCACACAGCTTACTGCCTTATCTACCCACATCCCCTTAGATGCAGACGATGGAACTTTCGACTCTCTACGCATTTACTTTCTTCGATAAAATGTAACGAATAAGAACAAGCTATTTTATCTCATTTCACTCTAAGCGCACCAAGCACTTGCGCTGTGTTTTGCATAAAAACTAATCTCTTACTGCAATATCACTATGCGAAGATACAATTCTGCTCTTATGTTTACAGAAGAGTGTTTCCTACTGTACACGATACTGACGTACTTGAAGCGACTGAAAAGACTGGGGGTAGATTACGAAGGATGTAGCTCGGTCGATACGGTGAACAATCTACGGAATAAACGACTGACGAATAGGTGTTGGATCCCTGACATGGGAAAAAGAGTTTTCTCCAGTGTGTTCAAAATGTCTCTGGGGTTCACCGAGCCACCTTTACAATGGGTAACGCGACCAGGTGTGGAATTCACAACTGACTCTTAAATCAGGTGCTCGAGGCTGGGAATAAGTCGAGCTTTCCTCAACTACCCCATACGCCATAACGGCTTGGCGTTTAATGAAACTCAGACCTTGACTGTTCACTGAAAGTGCTCATTTTCGAGACGTCACATCCTACCCACCGAATAAATCCGCCGGTTACGAATCGGGGTCTAGAGGAGATTCAGAAGTTAAAATTATTTAGGTGCTTTTAGATACGAAGCATGAGATTACTTCCGGCTTCAGTTTAAATGTCCGTCTACTTGCTGTTTTCGAAAGAATGTACGGACATGTGCAGTTAGGGTTGCGGGTGCTTCCTTGTACGGTACGGAACGGTAAATTTAAGCGGTGTTTTACAGCGTGATTAAAAAAATGGACTCAATTTCGTACGTCCATATTTCCTGAACTATACACGGTATGTGAATGAGCTACATAACATTTGAAAGAGAAGTCCTAAATTTTTAGATATCACCGCTAGAGCGCTCGCCTAGTGCACAGCCGTGCAGCAGCATCAGTTGAGAGCAAAATGGCTACTATGCAGCACAAAATTTTTTGCGTTGAGTTCATTAAAACTGAGTCAGCGACTGCTGTGCTTGCGTTTCGTCTTCGTTTCAACAGTCAACCTCCAACGAGGAAGAACATTTGTCGTTGGAATCACCAATTTGAGCATATAGGCTGTCTGTGTCAAGGCAAGTCTCCGGCCGACCACGTGTATCAGAGGAAAACATGAGACGAATTCAAGAGAGTTTTGAGCGTAGCCCACGCAAGTCAACACATAGAACGAGCAGAGAACTTGGAATACCGCAACCGTCTGGCGTGTGTTGAGGCGCCGTTTATTTTTCAATTGAGTCCATCTTTTTGAATCACCCTGTATTTTGTAATATGGGAAGATGTCACCGTCAATAGATGTACTTAATTCATAATACATAAATAACCAACAAAATGCACAACCATGCCTATGATGTATTTTATTCACAATTTTCTTACCAACATGTTTCGGCCGCTATTGCGGCCATCTTCAGGGTGATATTTTTACAAGAATACAAAGGTACAAATGTGTTTTGTCGTGTCGTCGTCACTCCATAACAAGTACAAATTACTATAATTTCAGTTGAAATTATATAAGTAACATAACTATAGTTTAAAATGGTTATTGATGAAAATCTTGGGCGTTAAATTTGTAAGTCTGTACTGAGTGATGTTTGATGAAATGATGTAGTGAGTTGTAATCCTGTTACAAAAAGATGTGTGTTAAAGAGTATGTTAATGCAGCATAGTTTAATAAAATGTGGCGAAATGTAAAACGGTAGTTGATGACGTTATTTATATATTATGGATCTGACTAACTCACGGAAAGTGGAACACATTAAAATGTACTTAATACCCTGAAAATAGCAGCAGGATATCCCTACAACAATCGGTAAAATTTACCAGTCTGTAAAAGTCATGCTCATGTACACAGTCTTATTCATATTTACTGCTACTGTAAATTTACCTCGCAAAATGGGTTTGATTTGAGCCTTCTCCCAAAACAGTCTTATCCTGGGAGCCAATCTGTAGCTTAAACTCGTGTATATGTTTCGTTCCTTTTTCTTTCCAGCTTTTATCATCGTTCTCTACTTCTTCCTCCTTCCGTTCTTCTTTTCCTAGTATCCGGAACGTAATCCACTTGATTCGGTAAAGGTGGTGACTTTAGCAGTGCAAGTAATTTTTAAGCCGCTTCTGTTGAGTGATTATACAACTCATACATGACTACGAATTTAATTAACACGGAGACATGCAGATGATAAAGTAGTCTCCGAAATCCATGGCTATTACGCAGATGGAATTCCTGATGTTAGAGACAATTCCGAATACAGTAATTTCACCTTTGCAGGGCGCCATAGTTGATTCCCCTGTAGTTTTTAATATGTCCAGTATACATATCGCCTTGTATTGAACCGCCGTTCCTCTATTTGAACAAAGGACTCGCTTCTGCATAGGTTCTTGAAACACCAGCAACACAAAGTAATAACTCACACCTGACTCGGAATTTCCCCCAGAGGGACCAGTATCACGCTGCGTCTCGTCAGAGCGTCGCAAGAACACAGGCTTCCCTTTGATCACTGACACTTAATTGTGTGGCGTGTTCAAACAAACAGCTGTATGCCTCTTCTATCCGTTACAATGGTGCAAGATCGAACGTAGGCCTGTGGGCTGGAGCATTGTCGGTCTACTGACTTGAATGACATTGGCCCCACTCTTGTTGGTGAGCAAGGAAATGCAAACAGCTTCGTAGATGCTTCGTGCAAATCAAAGCTTGCGTGAGGCTTTGGAGAGGGATCGTTAGAGGCTGCAGTGCTCTGAGATGCGTGTTGCTTCCAGCTTCCTTCAGTGTATGGTTTCTGTATGTTTCATAGAGTCAAGGAGGAAATGGGTATCAAAACTACAATCAAACGACGGAGGTAAAGTTCAGTTGGTCACATCAGGCAAAGGAACTGCCTAGAGACTGAAGAAAAGATAGAAGGGACAGGAAGACGAGGAAGAATACGTAAGGAGCTGGAGTCAACTTAAAACACGAAGAAGGTCCTGGAACTTTGAAAGAAGTTACCCTCGACCGCGATCTGTGAAGAACTCGCGTCGGAAGAGGGTACGGACCTGTCGCAAGACAGACAATGCCGTGATGGAGTTTCCAAAATTCTCTCTCTTCGTCAACTTTTCTTTCTGCTAGGCGCTTATGTCATTACAACATTTAGTAAACAACCACTGATTAAAAACGAATCTGTTGGATGACATAAAGGCAGAAACTGCAGAATTACTCACCATGTTTACACATTCTGACTGAAATTATTATTCTTAAACTACAAGACGCTACAGATATGATCGTCACGTCAGTACTTTAAATAGAGAACATTGGAATTTGGCGCGTCGTTGTTTACTACCATCGTGTGTTTCAAGTGACATAGGTTGCTACGAGATTTGACCCCTAAATGTGGCATTACAACTGTGTCGTCTTATGGCACAATTTAAAACCCACAAGCTCTCATATATGAAACCACAGGAAATGGACTTTGAGCTGATGGGAATGAGCTGAAGTGAAAAGGCGTTAGATATTGGAGAGATGAATGATGGTATTGGTACAGGGAACTAAAGTCGTGGAAAAGTATGTAAAAAGGGGAGATGCATTACAGGAGATATGTGTAGCATGTGTTCAGGGTGCCAGGAGGATTTTCTGTCAGACGGTGCTTCGCATCGCTTGATAATTTCAGATGGGGCTGGAAGCAGCTGGAAAAAGGGCAGTGAGCTTTTAAGCCAGTGGTCGGGTGTCGGTCAGTCAGGTCGAAATGGCGGTAGAGTTTTCCTGCTCAGCTACAGTACTGCACATAATAAAATGAGTCCTTGAAATGTAGGAAAAATTATGACAGAATTATCCTGTTTCCCTACAGTACGGCACTTAAAAAAGTGAGTTCCTGAATTATGGCAACAATCTGTTGCACATTTATCCTGTTGGCTACAATACTAGACGTAATAGTTTCCTAAAATGTAGCCAAAATTTGTGGTGGAATTACACTCTTCTGCTACAGCATATGTACATAAAAAAGGCTATTTCCTCTTTTGTAGCAAAAATCTGTAGTAGAATTATTGTTCTTTTCGCTACTGTACTGCACATACAAGAGTGATTCAAGTGTACCAGGAACTGGTAATGGACTTATCATGTTCGCCCACTGTGGACACATTGAAGAGTGAATATCTGAAAAAAAAAGTCGCAAATAGTGGTGCTGTGCTGCGTCCAGTTTCTTTGAATTAGTGTTTATGCTTCAGAAATCAGGGGTTCGAGTTTGGTCTGGAGAATGTGTAGGGCCTTTCATTGTTATCATCATTACCTCTGTCTTATTAATCCGAAAATAAGAAGAAAAGAAAGATGTAAATCAAGATGGGAAACAAATGGGAAAGAAATAAAGGGAGACACAAAAAAAAAAAAAAGGAATGAGTCTCATTGTTGCACCGTCCATTTCGTAAAATTACTTCAGTTATTAACCAACAAGTGCACCTATATAACTTTAACTTAAAACACTTTAAAACACTTAAAACCACTCCAACATGTTTCGATCTTTTCAGATCATCATCAGGGAGTTTCGTCGTTCCTTGCTAAAGTTATTACATATTCACGATTGAGTTCGTTTTTGTAAACAAGGTGTTGTGGCAGCATATAATGTTGTGTAGGAATCTGTTGTAGAGAGTGTAGTTGGCTAGGTGTGCGTCGTATGTTGCTAAGCAACATACGAAGCACACCTAGCCAATTACACTCTCCACAACAGATTCCTACGCAACATGATATGCTGCCACAACACCTTGTTTACAAAAACGAACTAAATCGTGAATATGTAATAAAGTTAGCAAGGAACGACGAAACTCTCTGTTGATGATCTGAAAAGATCGAAACATGTCGGAGTAGTTTTATTTGTTTTAAAGTGTTTTAAGTTAAAGGTATATAGGTGCATTTGTTGGTTAATAGTCGAAATGAAAAAGTAGGAAGTTGCGAGTTTTGACAGATGTCGTGAAATTGGCAACCTTGTGTAAGTTATGAGGTTTCTATTCACCTGCTTTTCCATTCCTGCCCAACAGGTAGAAGCTGGCACATCCTTTACGCCCAAACGTTATGGATAAAACTGAATTTCTATCCCTATTTCCCAGGTTTTTTAACGAATGTGAGTTGTATTTGTGATATTGAAATTCTGTGCAATTCTGATGCGCATTGTGAATTTGAGAACCTATACTGTGGAAAGCGTACTTTACGTAAGGGGCTTAAATTTACATTTCGCACGTACTCTGTACACTTTTGGTCTGATTTGGTAAAAATTCGGTAAGTGAATGAGTGAAAGCCCGCGAAATGTTTCGACTGGTTGCGAGTTTCTTGCAAATAGGCGTAATACAAGACATAAATATTTTACGCAAAGATTTAAATGATTTTCTACTTCGTGCTGCCAACTTCATTTTCCAGATTTCTCGGGGCAGTTATGATATTTGTAAAAGCTGGTTCTGTGAAGGCCACTCTTTGTCGAAGCGCAAATTGGTGAACCCCTTATCACACTATAAATGGAGCTCAAAAAAGTATTGTTTTTTAATATTTATTGACATTGTAACATTGTATGAGGTGATGTGTTTTAGTTGAAACTGGCGTACATTTGGGTTTTATGTGTTGGACTAATTCAAGGGCGCAGCTTATGGCAATGTAAAAATTCCTTGATGATGGCACGCCGGGAGTGTCGAAATATATAGGAAGGAGAGAGTGTTTCGATTGTGTTTAATCTTTAGTACATGAGTATTTCGTTAGATGGGTTGAAGCTGAGCTTAAAGAAATTTCGCCTGTATTTTATATGCCTTTTTGTCTTCGTTGGGTAAAATTTGGTTCAGGGTAGGGTCTATATTCAACAGGTAATATTAGATTAAGTTTGCATAACGAGGAGCTAAATGATTTGTACTCCTCACCCAAAATTGTGCAGGTGATAAATCAAGAAGAATGGGATGGGCTGGACATGTGGCGCGTATGGGTGAGGAGAGGGGGGTGTATAGAATCTTGGTGGGGAAACCGGAGGGAAGGAGACCACTGGGGGGACCTAGACTTAGATGGGTGGATTATATTAGGATGGATGTCCAGGAGGTGGGATGTGGGTATATGGACTGGATTGGGCTGGCCCAGGATAGAGACAACTGGCAGGCGCTTGTGAGTGCGGTAATGAACCTTCGGGTTCCGTGAAATGCGGGGAATTTCTGGACTACTTGCAAACCAGTTAGCTTCTCAAGAAGGACTCTGCACAATGAAGTAAGTAAATAATATTATGTGACTCTTTCATGAAAATCAGCGATAATCATAATTCACTTACGGGGGTAAATAAATTTTTATGCGTCAATTCCGTATTTATTTTTCCGTTCTGCGGGAATTTTTGTATAGCAAATGTAAGAATTTCAGACGATAGACATCTATTGCGTTTATAAGCCGTGTGGCGGTTAAATGTCCCGACGTTTCGGACGAACATACTGCCTGTCTTTTCATGGTAATTGAATTGGTTTGGGTGGATTCTAGATTGAAGCGGCGGAAGAAAACTTTTCGGCTATGTAAAATATTTGAAATAATTTGGCCAATGACAGCGACAGTGGACGGAATGAGCGTAATGATCGTCCGGATCCAATACAAATGAAGATTTCAAGAAACGTTCTCTTCGCTGGACGCTGCTTAGAGATGTGGAAATCATCTGGACGCCGATTTTTGTCCTATCTTTGTGTGCGGTTAAGCTCTATTCGTACCGATTAACGCTTGGATATTGGATCATGTTTTGTATTATTTAATGTTCGGGCTTAATGGTAACACAAATCATAGTTTTCTTCTCCTCCTCCTCCTCCTCCTCCTTCTTCTTCTTCTTCTTCTTCTTCTTCTTCTTCTTCTTCTTCTTCTTCTTCTTCTTCTAAAGCGCTACAACCTGTAAAAGATTCTGGCTTGCTCAATTACTTTCTCCCACCTGTCTCTATTCTGTGCTAATTTCTTCCAATTGCTTACGTTCATGCTCTTTATAACTTCAAAAGCGTCATTTTCCCAGCGTGTTTTAGGTCTTCCAGTTGGTACACTTTTCATAGTGCTATGGGAATTCAGCGCGCATTATGTCAACAGAACACTGTCGTAAGGGTATCCTTCATAGTGCTATGGGAATTCAGTGCGTATTATGTCAACAGAACACTGTCGTAAGGACATTCTTCACAGTGCTATGGGAATTCAGTGCGTATTATGTCAACAGAACACTGTCGTAAGGATATCCTTCATAGTGCTATGGGAATTCAGCGCGCATTATGTCAACAGAACACTGTCGTAAGGATATCCTTCATAGTGCTATGGGAATTCAGCGCGCATTATTTCAACAGAACACTGTCGTAAGGACATTATTCACAGTGCTATGGGGATTTAGTGCGCATTATATCAAGAGAACACTGTCGTAAGGACATCCTCCATAGTGCTATGGGAATTCAGCGCACATTATGTCAACAGAACACTGTCGTAAGGACATCCTACTTGTAACGAAATTCTCGTCTGTTCCAAGAACTCAACACAACTTGGAGTTTAGAGTGTACTGCGTGCTTGAATTTAAAGACACTTCTGTGTGTCTTATTTTGTGGAAAAGTTTGATGTTCATTGTGATAACAATGAGAGGAACTTAAACCGACACAGTCAATAACGTGCAATTATTACCAGGACCATAACTGTAAAATCGATATAGTTTCCGAGGATTAGGATAAAGGATTATAGATATTAATTTTCAGGATATCACCGTTTCGTACGTTAGATATTTTTCGATAACTTATATTTTAGGTTTCTACAGAGAAGGTGAATCAATATTGAAGCGTTATTCTGTTACATTTTCAAGTTTAAATAAACAGTATTATTTGAAACGAGACGTACTTATGAGTCGCAAAAAGTGGCCGTAAGAAAGCGACCATCGGTAAGCCTTGCACAGTGTCTCAAAAATCCTGGTTACACGATTGGGTAAATGTGTGCAATTTTATACAGAAGTCCCCGTAAAGGTACAAATAAATTTCCGGAGAATTTCTGCTTTAATTTTTGAAATGTTTTAGACTTCCTGCCTTGATACAGATAGAAGCATTTGTCGTGCTGTACGTCATAAGTCTGGTGACTTGACTAACAGTGACTTACGAAACATTACCAATATGTACCAGGACGCACCACTGAACACCAACTTTGTAACTGTTTGGAAAGCAATCTGCTTTCGAAAAATTTTGTGTTCGGTGACAATAGGAAAGTCTTGGTACATATTACTGGAGTTTAACGTGTTAGACCATCGTCAAAAGATTATATGGTACAGTTTAACAATGACTTAGTCATAGAGTTGAAGATAATATTAAAAATATTTCAGGGAAATGCACCGTGAGTGTGTGAGATGGATTCACCTGGGTTAAGACAGGATCCAGTGATATACTGTTGTGAAAACGGAGGTGAACTTCAGGGCCCGTTAAAATGGTGGAAATTGCTTCATCAACTGAAGAACTGTTATCTTTTGAAATAAGATTCTGCTCCAAGGTGTAAGTCAGTCAATCCATAGCAGTGGACTTTCATAACTAATTAATGCACTAACTCACTCTATTGAGGGGAATACTTTTGAGAAGCTTATAGCTCCTGAACTAGTCAGGAAATTTCCTGGAACCCAAAGGTTTATACCCTGTTCAACAGACCTACCAGACGAATCTAGTTCATGCATTCTCCATCTTGTTTCTTTAACATCAATTTTAATACCATCTTCCACGTACGCGGAACTTGCCCAAGTGGTCTGTGTCAGGTTTATCCACTAAAACCCTGTACGAATTTTTCTTCTCCCTCAATCGTGCTGTATGTTCCTCGAATCTCAGTACTATGTGGAATAAGAAACCAACTAGATGTCACTTAGTATTATATTTATTTCTTTCTATTTCTCCTTATAATTTGCTCAACATGTTTCGGGTCACCTTGTGCCCATCTTCAGGGGCTGACGACTTAGTGGTATTTTTTCTCGTGTGGTGTAGTGCCGTGGCTGTGTAGGCAGTCAGATCCGGTTAGCTGCTTGTGTGTCTATTGGAAAGTACGTAGCGTAGCTACTTTCCAATGGAGTAGTGTCCGGGCTGCAGCCTGGACACTACTCCAGCCTAACCGTACCTAAACTCCAACCTACAGCAAATCAAGAACGAAACGCCTAATGTGGTCATAAACATCATAGTCGCGAGCTCCTGGTGATGGGCATAGTAATGCCCGAAACATGTTGAGCCTATAAGACGTACAATAAAATCATAAGTGATATCTAGTTGGTTTTTTATTCTTCAATTAGTTTACTCTTTAAATACGAGCATGACGTCATTTTATTTGCAGTCTAACAGCCTGAAACTGCGAGGGATTAAATAAAGAAATTAATTGGAACATTTCTTTATTTCCGTATTTTAATATTAATGTACCGTGCATCGTTTAGTTATCTATTCTCCAACATGTTTCGGCACACAAGAACTGCCATCTTCGGGAAGTCTTCGTAGTTATGGTAATGTTTTCAAATGGTCCGTCGTAGCAACATTTAACCTGTCCCTGTGAGATACCATACACAAATCTCAAACTGTTGAAACCACACACACACACACACACACACACACACAATAACAAGAAAAAGAAGTATATTTTTGTGTCGTGCTGCAAGGTTGTTGACAGTTCTGAATAGTGCATCATCTGTGATGGTGTGCACATGCCAAGTTGCGGAGGTTTGGCTATGAAAAGAAAATCTAACGGAACGCAAAAGATATGTCATACTGCTACACGAGACAGTCAATCTTTCTTAACCGTCACTGTATGCACCATTGTTAGGGTAACATCATCTGAAATTCAATTTCTAAACTCTATTATTCCTTCAAAGGACTTCTTCTGCACGAAGAGTAAGGGAATGCCAAAGAACAATAAATGTTTGAAGGGGTTTGTCATAAATACTTTACCTTTTACATAAGAATAAAGTGAACTTCTAAACTGTCAGAAAAGCTGAAGTCTGAACTGGCCTGTCCGCAAGTTTTGAACCCAAGGGTGACTCTTCCAACAGAGGACGACGCCATAAAACAGAGGAAGGGAACAATGAAAAGCAAGACACTGTCTCAGACTGGGCCTTACAATGTTTCTCGGAATATAGGAGAAAATGCGCTGTGAAATGCGAGGTCAACAAATTTAACGTTTGGCCGTTTACACGGTCAGGAATTGCGGCAACATTTTTCTTAGACCAATAAGAAACTCATTTCATGTTGTATGAGCCCCCGGGTAGCTAGCCTAAAGGCAGCGTCACTAGGTGTAGATCAGAGGACCTTCACAATTCAGCCCTCGGCTCTTTGAACCAACGAAACTGGAATAATCGGGTCTTATGGAGAATGATTAGTTCAACAAGAACACAATACAGTTCAACACAGTAATAACAGTTGTATTGATGAAGTTAACAAGGCATAATAGAAAACAAGTGGAACTATAGTGATAATATAAAACAAAACCATGTTTCTACCAACACGCACTCGGCCGATCGTGTTTCACGCAATACAGTGATCGAGCCCATCGGCTTACGTAAGTTTACTCCGTACATCTACCAGTACACAACGGCCGGTTCCCGGCAATTACAACACAATGATTCAAACATCGGCCCTTCGTAAACTTACAATATCATAACATGAAAACACAGCCGATACAAACACATGTTACAATAAGCCAAACAGTCGGACAAACATAACTACTGCCGTGCGTAACCAGAATACAAACAGAGAATAACACAGTCATTAAACATGGGTGTTTGACTCTTGTACAAAATAATACATATTGCTCACGGGAAAGTAAACACGTATCAGCCCCTATTCAAGGCAACGCTAGGCAGACCTCGGGGGACATGTTCAAAAAAACGAAAAGGTGAATTCAAAAAAACAAAGACCAAAACTAAACTTTTATCTTCTGGACTTGCCCCGACGTCTGCTTAGGTCTCTCTTGAAAGAAAACAACTGAAGAAGGAGCTCCTCGCTCCTGCCCCAGGCAGAAGTAGAGTCGGAGATTTGAACCCAAGACGGAAAGATCAAAACAGGAGTTGAAACAAGAGTGAGTGATACAAATGCCTTTTCCCCAGAGGAAATCTCGGAAAGCTACGCTCATGCCTTTCACTTCTCCACGATGGTCAATCAACAGACGATAGCCTTATCAGGAGAGATAATGGGGAGGAAATGAAGCCTCGAACCAGGCCCTCCAAGGCGGACGGCTCATGCAGACAATTAAGTCGGTTGGTAAAGAGGCGCGTAATTGTTATTCACATAACGAGCGCCCCCCCCCGCCCCCCCCGGCCCCATGACCGTGCTGTCGGCGGGCGGTCGCGCT
>Ga0123357_10008251_pt1 | contig 12991 bp, 7 predicted proteins | sample TergutEmb28metaG_FD_89873 | JGI IMG/M metagenome (GOLD analysis project Ga0123357, IMG submission 89873) | Embiratermes neotenicus P4 segment gut microbial communities from Petit-Saut dam, French Guiana - Emb289 P4 | ecosystem: Host-associated > Arthropoda: Insects > Digestive system > Gut ...
CCCCCCCCCCCCCCCCCCCCCGTGTCAAAACGAAAAGCCTACATTCAAATACACACAGATATAATTTTACATATAAGGTCTAGTCCTCCGCGACCCGGGATAGCACAGTCGGCATAACGACTCGCCACGGGCTGGACTGTCCGGGGATCGAATCCCGCTGCGGTGAGATTTTCCGCACCTGTCCAGACTGGCCCTGGGGCCCACCCAGCTTCCTATGCGGGGTTTCGGTTCATTCCCGGGGATAAAGCGGCCAGATCGTGGCGTCGACCACACACCCATCTGGCGCCGAGATTAAAGGAAGAGTAGGCCTATTACTTTATTCCTCTTCTGGGCCTTAATGGCATGTTCCAGGTTGAACCTATCCTCTTACCTTTACGTTCAATCCGTCCCCCTGACGATCTTGGAGAAAAAAGTAATAAGTAAAATATCTTGACTTCAGACTGGATAGTAATAGCGTGGTTGTGAAAGTTAGGACGAGAGAAGCGTAGTGACCTGTACTTCCATACGGCGCTGTTAAGGTAATTAAGTCATGGAGAAGGCCAAGGACGAGACACGCTGCAAATATAGACGAAATGACAAGGCATACAAATTCATCAGAAAATACACGGAATATCTACAGAGAGATTGCACGATATTAGTTGCTGAGAGTATATTACGTGGCCTTGCGTGTTGGATTTAACTCACTCGAAGAGGCCATGGAGATGAGCAGTCAAGCGCAGGGCTTCGGTTGAGTTAACACTATGACATGTCCTTACACCCCCCTACAAAAAGTCTGGGTGTGTCGATGATCTTGCAGATCGAGTCCCAGATATCCATTCCATAGTCACCCAGCTGATAGCCTATCGCGTGCCGATACGATACACGAGTCACAGGATCTTGACTTCTGTCATTCTGTGCGCTGGTTAATTGAGATATGTACGCTGTGTAGTTAATGCTCATGGCATCGGGGAGAAACAGGAGACGAGGAGGAAGAGAAGCGAGAACTGTCTACCAGTTCCGAACTACAAGAAGATGGAAAGTATCTACCGAGATGAAGGGGAGGAATTAGGAAAAGATAAGTTTGCTTCGGACTGGAGGAAACGTAACGGTAAATAAATTAACAAAACAGTTGAAAAATGTGAGCTTACTGTGACATGTTTTACATATTCTCCAAATATGTTACTTACAGTTCTATCTGCCTCGTTGGCCTTGACGTTCAGTGCTGTACAAATTGGTTACCGCGAAATTAATCACAGTCCTGTTGAAGTGGCTGGAGTTAAAATTGTAAATCCTTTCTTTCCATTAAATATTCACCATGTCGAAAAAGCTGCAGACCTTAACAAGGTTCTTACTCGAAAGGTGTTCTTTTTTTTTTTTGTATGACGAGCCGTTCTACAGACAACTTGGTTTCCACCTGAACCTAAAATTAAAGTCGCCTACCAATTTTTGGTAAAGGTTAGCAATACCAAATTTAGCCGAAATCCGTGACACATACTGATGGACTGGCGCAGACATGCCATTGCCATTACGGATACATTTACGAACTTCATGAAAAGGACGAACAAAATAATAAACCTCTTCCTTCCGAATCCGTTCTAACGTAGGGTCAGAGGTTAGGCTTAACTCGGGACAGGCCCTGTTATAACCTGCAGGCTAGTCGGGTCGGCAGTACATCTCAGAGGATGCGACGGATGGGTATGGAACGCCGATGGGTGATGGCAGGAAACCCCGAATTTCTACGAGAAAATAACTTGAAATCATTTCGCCCACCACAAATTCCACATAAATATAGTGCTCGGCTAAACATGTAGCGAAGGCGTTGTGTAACTACCATCCACTTCTTGTGTTTAGAAGTCGGCGCAACAGGATTATGTAACAGCGTCACTCATTCGTGTGTTCTCAGAAAGCGGGAAATATGAAATATGGGTTATTGCGCGGGCCCCGAGAAATAAATTATTTACCTGATCTCAGAGAGAGGTCGATATGAAAGTGTAAATTGTTCACGTGATATCAGAGGTTAATATAGAAGTTTAAATAATTTAAGTTATCTCATAGGTCGATAATAAAAAACGTAAATTATTTAATCCTCTGTGATTTCAGAAAGCGGGCTATATATACAAAAGCATGCTAGCTAATCTACGTGACCTCAGACAGAGCTAGATATAAAAGTGTAACCTACGTGAGTTCGCACAGAGGACGACACCAAACCGTCAACAATTTACGTGATTTCAGACAGCACGCTATACGAACGTGTAAATTATTTACGTGATCTAAGACAGCCGCGTTAGCAGCGATACTGACGTCTGGGCAGCAGCCCTCGATCATCTGCACTGTCAGCGTCTGGGATACAAACTATACGGCAGTTAAAATTAATTAATACTCCGAATTAGTCAAACCATTAATTATGATCCACAACAATGAATTACACACAGATCCAATAAACTTAATTACTACACTAGTCACAGAAATGCTGTACCTCCTTTTAACCCATTATAAAGTAACAGACAAGGAGCCATTCGTAAGAGCTGGTTCTGTTTCCACAACCCAGTGGGTGAGACAGCATAATTAACAAGCTGCTGCACAACGTCAGAGTAGAATGTTTTGAAGTGCTTAAGAATTCTGGACGTTCTTTACAATTACAGCTTATTTAGAGTTTGAACAAAATTAGCCACAAAATTCAGCCTACTTACCTACTGTCCCAGTGACGTAGGTGCAGCAATTGTCATGCTCGAACTCTGGAATAGTGCAGTTTGTGCACCGACCCGCTATCGGGAATAAACACATCGATCGTCCAGCCCGTTACTTTACTGACTGAATTGTTTAAATGTGTTATTTATCGATGTTGTCAATTGCCAAAATCATGTAGCGTGGATGGTAGATGAACAACTATGTCGCTGGTGGGGGTAAACCGAAGTACTAGGTGAAAATCCCGTCCCAATGTCCTTGTATAACCAACATATCCAAAAAAATGCATTCCGTGGTAGACCATTTATGACACCTTGGTGCCGAAGCATGTAGGTGTTGAAGTCATAAACAGTACACCATAGGCTACATGTGTTGGATGATAATATGATTGTAAGAACACGCACGGTAAGAGTAACATAAAATTTGCAGCTGTATAAATCAAAAGTCTCACGCTGACCGGCCCAGAATGCAACCCAGCACTCCGCGGTGATCGGCCAGCAACTAACCGCCTCAGCCATGGCACGGCATCTACTGACCGAAACATTCCGACCCATAACATAATATGAAGTGACTCCTACCCAGGCTACTGAGTTCTCTAAGACCGTAAACAATGTTAACGTGACCTCAGTAACCCCACACATTGTGCAGCCAGTGCATACACAGAGGCCACACACACTGCAGGACGCTGCTGGACCAGGTAAGAAGAAAATGCTGCAGATATCGTGAATCCCCTGATTACGATCATTTATGGCTATCCTGTAGAATGGCCTGTAACCTATCGAAATTCCACAGAACGCGCTGTAACCTATCGGTAAGCCGAAGAACAGGCACGGGCCTAATTTATCGACAAGCCGCAGAACGGACTGTTAACCTACATACTGCGCCTTATTCTTTTCAACCAAGTCAAACAGCATTTCAGTTATATGTTCTGAAGTTTCTGCAGCGGTGTAGCTAAGACTTCTGCTGTTCTGGGATATGTCTAAAGACGTCGGGGTTAAATTACCGAATGACGCTACGTCATATCCTAGAAGAAAAGAATTTTCAATATCTAAAGCGTTTTAATGCATTCATTATATACTGTTTATTAAACTTGAAAATTAATTAAAATCCATACCATCATCAATGTACCTCTTTATAACATATTAATTTCTAAGTGTTTCAGTCGCTTCCATCTTTATCAGAGAATCAACTGGAATACATCGTTGGATAATATCTGAAATGTAGGATTTAACGCTTCATCAAAGAGGACATTGCTAAGTTGTGACATGAAGTCATGATCTTTAGTTAAACAAATTTTAAATTGGTAGCCTTGCTCTTAAAGCGCCTCAAATGACTGGTTTCCGAGGTATTTACGAGGCGATACATGATGTTTGTTCGTGCACCAGTGCTTCCAAACCGAGTAACTCTCGACATATTTTCACAACTAGTGGGAAGCGAGAATGAGAATATAATATGGTGCAAACTCGATGTCATAACATTTTTAAAATCCCCTCTCGGCGAAATGCAGATTGTGTTGTTATAGCTGCTACATACAATTTTCAACGTACGTTGAAAAAATGCTGCAATAAAATTTTTTGCACGCTAAATTACATTATTTAACATTTCTAACACGGTCAAAAGTCAAGTGGAAAGATCTTTCTAGAGACACAAATGCAAGCTTCTTAGGCCATTTAAAGAAGTTCCTTTTTTAAAATTATTTTGACTAGGAAATTATTGACTAGTGGAGTACAACGGATATGAAAGAAACCAATGGTAGCCCATCACGAGACATTAACCTACCCTGGAGGGGCTGAGGAGAATCACGAAACCCTCAAGCAACGTAGCTGGTCATTAAAACCTGTCGTCGATGATGAGAAGCAAGAGAGCTATCCGCTTGATCCCAAAGTTCGCGCTTCAATGCATGGTGTCGGAAGAAAGGTCTGCCAGCCATTGTCTATTGTGGTCACACTCGTAGGTCTAAGCAGATGTGAACTCCGTACGAGTTGCAAACGCAAAGGTCCACAAAACATGACAAAACACCCGCTGAAACTCACCGTTTGCGAGTTAATTACGTGGGTCCATCAGTTCACTAACGATGCTGGAACACATTTTTCCCTGGCCTGCAACACAAACACACTCTTTCATCGTGTTTGCAGACACGCGACTAAACACCTGGAATATATTTACAAATGATTCTTTCAAAGTTTTTTAAGTTTTTTTTTTCCAGACCGTAAGAGCTGTTCAGGTACATACTGTTTTAAGCAACTCCAGAACTAAAAACACGGGAATGCAAGTACCGGTGATCATGTTGGCCATAAATTCCAAAGAAACGGAATAACAAAGGAGCTCAGCCACCACTGTCAATGGAATTCGCTGTGTGTGCAGCTGCACCATGTTGCTGAAAACCGCAACCATGAGCTTTTACGAAATGTGATGTTCATTATATTCGGGCAAACAATGTGTTTGTTTGGGTTGGTAAAAATAAATGATGTTTCTCTTGGTAATCGGATCTTCAGTCACCCCTTCGTTGTCGTCTTTTCTTCTTATACTCCAAAGAAACATGAGATAGGTTGGAACATGTTTCTTTCACTGATATTCTCAAGCACCAGATATATTCAGACCACAAGATCCATTGTTTTACCGAGATTCCTCCTGCGATACAAACACACAACTAAATTTAGCCGTCCAAATGACGTAGTAGTTGTAAAAAAAGGTAAAATCTCCCTGTGTTTAACTACGCAGCGTGGAGGAATGGAAATTTAGCTCTAGACGTTCTTAACCTCGACACTAAATGCAAGCGCCGCTTTACCGAGAAGGAGGAGGCCAGGTAGGCTCTAGAGTCTATTTGGACGCTTCAGAGAACAGAAATATTTCCTAATCCTCCCGGGAATCGAAACAAGTTGCCTTGGTCTTTCATCCCATACCCTAGTCACTATACCGACTGAGATATTCTGGCTCCCATGTATTAGTTGCAACCCAACAAAGAATTACACCCACTTTTGGCTGAAGCAACTACAGGGCCCGAGGCACATGGGGCTGCCTGCTCAAGGTTACCCTGTGGGCCGATGGGTGGAACTCGGTGTGACAATATCTTGAGTCACGGCATAGATGCCTGCTGTCCGTGTGACCAACGTGTCGATGTTCTGAAGGCTACAGCACTTTAGTCGATAAAGTTGTTTTCTTTATTTCTCTTGTCATTTTGTACAACCATCAACACCAGTCCTCAGCTCCACCGGTCCCATGGCTGAAGACTGTAATTTCTCCACTCATACAAATGAATGTTAATATACTGCCTTCAAATCTGCCAAGGCCCATATTTTCTGTTTATACAGGGCTTTTAAAGAAACAAAGCTTATGTACAGGGGTGCTGACAAGTCCTTAGCCCGAACAGGAAGGAAACAAACTAATGTTTCTGTCAGAATTTCGTGAATTTCCTTCGGCGCCTTGCCTTGCAGGGGGAAAAAAAAATACTTGACAGCTCGCGGCTCGATGTTGTTGAAATCGCGAGCGTCCCTGACATGCTTCCGAGCTTGTTTCCTTCCTGGTCGGTCTAAGGGCTTATCAGCACCCCAGGTACAATAGACAATAAATGGATGTCCACACGCACAAGATATCGTGAGCAGGTGTTTAAGTCTAATTCACAATTAGGTGGTGGTTTTACAGAAGGAGAAATGCAGAAAACCGCTTACCACAACCGACTACCGGAACTACTCTAATGGCAAGTAACACCCTTCCGTTGACGAACTACGAAGATTCTTTACGTAATAAGGACGACAAACGCTTGACTGTGTAACTATGCACGAATGTTTCATGCTTTCTTCTGGGTAATTCCCCGGCGTCTGAATTTGATATGCCGACGTTTCGGAACACTGTTTGTTCCATCTTCATAGGCGGGTAGGTATGAAATCAAGTATGCACGAAGTTTATTTCCGGTTGACCTAACCTTATTGCTCTAGTGCACAGGTCTGATAAACAAGGCGCTGTGTCTGATTTTATTTCACTTAACCTTTTGACGCCTAACGACGACTATAGTGGTCGCACCGCACCGCTAACCTCTAAATGTTGCATTTTATTTATTTATTCAACAAATATAGGTGCTGAATATTTTAAATATTGTATATACTCTCCGTTTTTTCCTCTTCAAAATGCAGTTTGTTTCATAAATCTAACATATTTGGTTCCCGTATTATTCATATTTTATATACAGGGTGTGCTAAAATTAAAAAAATAATTCCGGCGCCAAAAGGTTAAAGAACGTGGCCCGGCTTAGTGTCGAAGAAAAGCATTATTTAAAGCATTTTTCATCACGGGGCTTGGAAAAAATATTTACACTCCCTAGATTTTAATGTACAAAATGCGTCAGTAGGGAGAACTAATTCATTCAATTTGAAATTCAATAATTGTAATACAATTTGATTTCGTTATTAAATGTACGAACTATTCATAATGACGTGTTGCATGTTAAGAAATAATTATCCTCTTTAAATGCTTAAAAACAACGTGCGACCTGCCTTAAACTTACAAATTATTCGTTAGGGCGAAGTACTATTTGGGTTCGGGATCCCTGCCATAATACAGACACATCGTGTGAACCGCGCTTGTGTTAAATTCCCCGGCCGGCCGTCAACAGACCTGCCGTTGAAACGCTAACTGCTTGTTATTACGCATACTTAAGTTCACATCTTGAGCGCAGTGTTTTGTACACAAACACAAACACACGCACACAACACAATGTTCTCCGTGCCACGCTGGTTAGCGCAATTCGGAAACTCCTCGCTACCAAACAAAGGTGTGTGAAGACAGTCGTAGCGTGAAGCTCATGACTTAGGCACCGTACCTTTCGGCTGGTATTTCTCTTATACATTCCGTCACAACTACTCAATTGCCCACGGCCTTCCAGCACAAAGACACGCAATCCCTTGGCGTGGTAGAGAATGTAAATAGCAGAGATACTACTTTCATGAAGTCAGCCGTCAGCAAACTAACCTCGGCGATACACTGCAGGTCATCTGAACGAGTGCCTTTAAATATATTCGTTCAAGTGCAGTCATTTATCTAGAGCTGCTCTAGGCATAATTCTTCTTCAACTTCAAGTACCTATTCCTTAAAGAAATGCGCCAGACTTTATGTTCTCTCTTTGTTTCAGGAATAACGCAGTCTAGATGGGTATATAGGTTCCAAAGTTCTGGGGGACCGTACAGTCTCATATTAACGTAGTTCAAGGGTACCTTCAAGACGGAGCCACTACACGCCTTCGAAACGTTCGTAACTACATACCAATCTACACTACGTCACTCTGCATCAACACAAACCTTCGCCCTTTAGCAACTGTCCTTAGGAGCGTAATCAACAACACGCAATGAATCGACTGCCATTCTGTCTTTGTCAACGTTACGATCGTGTCGTCAGCACTTCTGCCTTATATTCCAAACGTTACGTGGCTTCAACTTAATAACGCTCTGAACTGTTAACATTACACAGGACCATCTTCCACACAACGGATGACATTTCCCATATTTGCACAGAGTCGGTGGATGAGTGTGGAGTATTGGTGGAACAACACTGGCACGGGAAAGTCAAAGCATTCGGGGGGCGGAACCCTGTCCCAGTGCCACTCTATCCACCACACATCACAAACGTATAGGTCTGGGATCACACTTGGGCTTCCGTGATATGAAGCCAAAGGCCAACCACGTTAGCCAAGGCAACACTCAGGTCTCACGCATTTGGTTATCGTCAGTTCTAATTTAAAGCAGGGCACGACCACTTCAATTTCCGTTCAACGTCTTCATTCACACCACCCTCTTACGTGCGGCAAGCCCGAGCAGCCACAAAGATAATACTAACTCGGTCCCAAATTAGCACTTCACACATCGGAAGAATCATAGTGAAGAATTACGGTTTACCTTAATTCACAAATGCTAACTGTTGCCTTCCCCGGCCTTCGGCTCTGCCCGATGCATGTCACAAGCAGTCGCACCGTATGTAGCATGCAAGTGACACACACACACACACACACACACACACACACAGCCTTTAAAAAGTGTCCACTATGGAAAAGTGGCTCGTGTTTAACGCAACGCTGTAAGGTCGAGCTTGAGAGAATATTTCAGACAAGGAAATTCAGTAACAGAAGCAATGGACAGGCAAAAGAATGTCACTGTACCAAGCAGTGCACCGTACAGCTGTACGGGGGAGAAGAGACAGGATTCAGTGCATCTGTGATCCTGGCAGCAGACGAACGTGAAAATTGTTTTCATGATCCGGCCGCTTTGCTCCTGGGAGAAGATCTCTTTGTACCGAAGGAGCCTAAGGCGGACAAAGGTGACGTGGAACTGCTGGCAGCGAAGAAATTTCCTACACAAACGAGAAATCCGTAGCATTGTGAACAATGCAAGTACTGTACAAGCTGAAAGTGGAACGCCTTTCTTTTCTGCTAAGCATTTATCCACTTTGACTCTTTTAAAAAAAAAAACCTATCATTATTCATTATTCAGACGCATAATGCATACCATCAGTACGATAAAATAGAAAGGCTAATACGGTTAACAATCAGGAATGATTGCGCGAGAAGCTGTTGTGACGAAGCGAGACGAGCAGAGGAGTGTCTAACCTGAACGTGAGACGGGGTGGCACATTTGGTATAGTGACTAGGCTACAAGCTCGACGACCAAGGAATCTTAGTTCGATTCCCGGGAGGCAGCGGCAAGGAGCTTTTCTCTGCTCAGAGGATCCAGCCCGAATCTGAGGCTCAGTCTCCTGCTTCCAGCGGACAAAGGAACCGAGGAGTGAAGTAGCCAGCTCAACTCCATCCAATAACGAGCTTAAGAGTGTTTGTGGAGCTGTACCTCCATTTCCCCGCTTGCTTTCAAGAGGTGCACAGAAATAACCATACCTTTCTGTTATTCTTCATTAGTACTATTCGTTAAAGTAAATACAGAATTGAATTAGAAAAGCAAATTTAGAACTTTGGTTCAAAGAAGTAGGCTATGAACAGCTTTCTCTACCACATTATGGAATAAAGGTAATTAGAATTCATTTCGAACAAAGAAACAGAAAGAGTGACCCATGGGTAGTGCCTCTTACACTTAAGTTTTTAGGACAAAATATACTATTCCTGACGCTGGGGTAGGGGTTCTTAAGTGCCAAGGCCTCGAAGAGCATAGGTGTAACTAAATCTTCGGACTCATAAAGAAATATTTCTTGTCTTAAGAGTGATAATATAGATAAGGAGAGATAACGGGACACAAAAAGTACGATTAAAAAGCCCCTCAGTTAAAAGTACAACTCTTGCAATTTAGTATTACAAAGTCCCTGATTTAAAAGTGCAACTCTTGTACTTTGGTATTACAAAGTCCCTCAGTTGAATGTACAACTCTTAGCCTCTATCAGCCACGATAACCGGACTCGAGACAGCTGCATTGCATTCAAAATATGGTATCCATTGTACAAACGAAATGACTGACCACATGTCACACTCCCATGTAATTCGAACCATCACTGCTGCCAGCAATCCACACGATTCAAAATTCCCACGTGGGACTAATCTACTGCAGCCATCTGGCTACGGCGTGTTGGGCCCTCAAACGCTTTTCCAAAATGCAGTGTGCGGTCCAAATGCGTTACTATATTATTGTTAGATTCCCTTTAGAAAAATGCTAGGAAGCTTATGTCCGTTCGTCACCTGCTAAATCAGACAACAGCAAGCTGTCCCTGTGTCTACCTTTAGTTTCCATATGCACAGTGGCACTAATCACATGACGCATCGATCATTTTGTAAAATTATCTCTAGTAGACCTACTAAATCTACAACCTGAAAGCAGACCAACGTTAACACTGGTTTCACCGAACATTGCATGTACTCCTGACAGTATCTTGTACTTCTCGATTTTGAATTCGGTCCCGGAAGGTGGCTTTCCGACAGGTTCTTCGTGATTCTAACAGTCTTTTTGGGAAATGTCTCAACCCCCTCTATTCTATATCATTTATATTTCATTGTCCACTAACTTTCTGCAAGCCAGTGGTAACTACACGTACCAGCTGCTGCAACATCCACAAGTTGTACGTATGTGTTCCACGTGATTCTCAAAATGAATTTTAATTTCACTGAACAACACAAAAAACTTGTCAGTCCAACGGACAGAGATTATGTTTTCTGTGTGGGCTAGGAAACAGAATGGTATAGCCCATACAATTTACAGACACGTCAGTCTGCAAAGCCTTAACCCTTATCCTGCTAACGTGGAGAATATGGTGAGCTCCTAATAAAGCCAGCAAAAAGCAGATGGGATTTATCTTGGCATTTAAAGGGTTAAATTACCCTGTGTTCCAAGTTACATAATAATGCCCACACAGTTGACAAGTCACATAATGCGCGAATGACTAGTCTCCAACGAGGTTTTGTTCCGTCACGGCGGTACAGCTAAATAAAAAAATAAACACGTGTATTTACGGTGCAAATAAGGTTCTCACAGCGATTTTAATTAAGCTTCAACTCTTCCTGGATATTAGGCCGTGTCGATTGGTAAAGGGTTACCGGAGTTTCGGAGGAGAGTGGTGGATCATCTTTACAAGGTCCCCTGTTAAGAAGGTAGCTGATTACGAACCGGCATGGCGTCATAACCCAGAAGACCCAAATCTTTATGTAAACAAGCTTAGGGGCTGTCATCTACTACAGTTACGTCTGCCACAGGCGGTTCATCACGTAACCGTCATTACATGTAATAATAATTACTCGAATGTTAGCAAATGCTTTAGGACAGTCATTAAATGGTGCTAAAGTTCCCCCAACTCTGAAGTTTGCACGACACTTTTATTAATTGCAAAAATGTGTGACGCCCACCCTAGAACACAGCACGACCTAATCAAAAAGGTAAAGAGGGGAAGATGACACAAAATGCACATAACATACGCCTAACTCGGGCTGACCCCCCAACCTCATCTAGTGCCGAAGGTCCTAGAAAAGAGTAGAGCTATACCTCTACTCACCCTAAAGGCCTGCGTGGCCTATAAAAAGGGCGAAAACCTACCTACATATGCCTAACATCAAGACTGTATGTTAGTTGTGAGGTTAAAGGTCATTTCTGCCTTGCAGTAACGGCGCGGCCATCCTGAGTAACATTTTATAACTCGATAACGCTAGAGGCGTTGATTAAACATTCATATCGATGGAGTTTACGAACATACAAAAAAATTATATTGGTAGGTTGTTGAGTCTTTTCACCAACATACTGGACTTAATCTTAAGAATAAACTAGTTAAATACTGCGTCTGGAGCGTAGCTTTGCATAAGTACTGAAACTTGGATACTTCAGAGAGCAGATCAGAAATACCTGGAAAGTTTTAAATGTGGTAATCTAAAAGTTCGGAGATCAGCAGGACAGAATGCGCGAAAAATGAAGTATTACACAGAGTCAAATACGAAAGCAACATTTTGCGTACAATAAAACGAAGGCAGACTAACTGGATTGGTCACGAAGCTACCTTATAAAACACGTTACTGAAGGAAGGCTAAGAGGGCGGGAAGACGAGGACGAAGACATAAGCAGATAACCTGACGGAAAATAGAACATACTGGAAACTGAAAGAGGAAGCATAGCTTATACTGTCGGAGACTCTCGCTTTGGAAGAGGCTATGAATATGTCGTAATACGGACTACGTGATTATGATGATGATGATGATGATGATGAAGAAGTTAATGATGATGACGACTGTTTATTGGTATGTTTGTTGAAAACTAAGGCCCATGAATAAGGATAATATTAATTAATTAATTATACTCCACTTGGTGGCTTTATCAGTAACCCAGACATGTCCAGTTCTTAAAGAGAGTCAATAATGAACTGAAAAGAGCGAGAAAAAATAATTAGGCACTTTAAAGGGGAAGTTAAGGCAAACTATGAGAATCTCCCACAGGACAGTCGACATCAGGCCCGGATTCGAACCGGGATTCCTACTGCATGGACGTCAGAAGCGTCACCACTTAATCCAGCTTGACATGTCCTATCCTCGCTTTGGGGGTACACTGTGGTGCAGATGACTGAGCTAGCAGTTTGAAAGTTCGGATCCTGCTGGTGTCTTTTGGGTTTTTCATTGACTTAATCCTTCCGGCCGCACTATGCCCCTGCGGCCGACTCAGCCCCTAACAGAAATGAGTACCAGGATATCTCCTTGGGGTGGTAAAGGCGGCCGGTGCGTGGGGCTGACAACTTTGCCATCTTCAAGTACCGATTGTCCAGAAATTCTGGGAGCCTCAAACACCCCCCCCCCCCCCCCCCCCCCCACGGGTTGTTTCCCCCCCGCTTTCCTTTTTTTTTTTCCCCCCCTTTTTTTTTTTCACCCAAACCC
>Ga0123357_10008253_pt1 | contig 12990 bp, 9 predicted proteins | sample TergutEmb28metaG_FD_89873 | JGI IMG/M metagenome (GOLD analysis project Ga0123357, IMG submission 89873) | Embiratermes neotenicus P4 segment gut microbial communities from Petit-Saut dam, French Guiana - Emb289 P4 | ecosystem: Host-associated > Arthropoda: Insects > Digestive system > Gut ...
GCCACTGTACTGAAACTTTTCTTGAACTGAAATATCTCTGATTTATTCGCAACAGTGCAGATTATTGAATTGTTTCAACACCTTCGGTTCATAAGTTTTAAACGTCTATAGGCAACCACGCGCAACAATTTAAAGGGCTGTCTAATATAAACACCGCACGGTGGGGACGAAAACTAAATTGAATGCCGTAAGATAAAGGTTAAGATACCCAACAACTGTACACAACATCCATTTGAAAATGACACTCACACTGTCAGCAAGTTTATCAGACTGTATGCCTCATCTGGTAGTTTTACTGCAGCACATTCTGGTACAATGCATCATGTTATATCTTAGTTGCATGGTCCAGTTCACACATAAACTGTGTGTAACATAGTATGTTTACAAACTGTATATAAGTATTAGAAATACAATGTATTTCTAGTTTGATGTATTAGTGCTTGTGCTTCTTTGTATTTGTATTTATGCATGAAATGAATAAAATCAAATGTGTGTAAAATGTCATTTGTACATGAACATCAAGTACAGTGTAACAGAGGGTTTTAGTTGTGAAATAAATTGTTACTGGTATTCATGAATATGAAGTACAGTATAATGTACGGAGTTTTATGTGGAAATATGTGTAAGAACACAGGCTTGTAAAAAGTTGTGTAGCAAGTTTTGTAAGTAATTTTCGCAGTGTTTCACTTCCTTTGAACAATACATGACTGGTTAACAGTTTTTGAACAAAGGGTTCCTTGTTACAGAAGAAACAAGGGAAAACACAATGTATTCTTCCAGAAGAAACACTAGATGATGATGGAGCACATTACACAGCAAGTCCATGAAACTGAGTCATCTGTACAAAAAGACACAAAACTGCTTAATTTGAAACCACACAAATTTACAGTTGTGCAACAACCCCAAGAGACACAAGTAACTGGTTCTGTGAAACACTGAGGTGATGCAGTGGGTCCTGTGCTAACTAGTTTACTGATAATATTAAATTGTCATGTTAATACTCAAAATAACAATGGTCAGGAGATAGTCCTTACGCACACACATGCACGCGCGCGCACAGAAAACAAGAAATCATCAGCAGTTCTAAACAAGAACTTTATCATAGTCTTTAATAATCTGTTCATCAAGTGTCAACCACGTTTCAGAGTTGAAGGAAATTGTTTCCAACATCTGCTTTAGTATGCATTAACATATATAATGCAGATTTTATGAGTGGGGTCCCTCTTCAAGTTGGACACCTATATAAAGGAAGCAACTACACTGTGTTACACAGTTTCATAAAAGACCTGTGCTAGTGGCGTATGTTACTACCTTCATCACCAAATATTTATTTTATAACTGAACTCTGTTCCACACATTCTGGTGAGTGGGGGTTAAACCCCTGAACTCCCTCCAAATGCTCAGGACACTTACACTGGCTGTCATACCATATAGGTGTGTCACATTTTATCGTTCTATACCACAGGCTTACAGATATGCATAGCTAACTATTCAGTATATTATAAGGACATTCCTACCCCAATTATTCTGATATATTTTCTTCTTATGAATCTCTTTAAATTTAATTTAGCTATGAATGATTCTACCAGTGGATGCAGGAATAGGTAAGGTGCACCCTTGTACAGGCACTGTGACTGTACAGGCCGCACAGCCCACAGGGGGAGTAGAGGTATAGCTCTACTCTTTCCTGACCACGGCACTAGAAGGGTGAGGGGTCAGCGTCATGCCCCAGCCACTCTTTACCCCTGGGAAGACCTGGTACCCATTGTACAGGAGGCTGGGCGGGCCCTGGGGCCGGTCTGTACAGGTGCGGAAAATCTCACCCCCACCAGGATTCGATCCCCAGACCGTCCAGCCCATAGCCAGTCGCTATACCGACTATGCTACCCGGCCCACAAGATGCAGGAATAGCTGTAACCAAAATTCTGGACAGTGTCCTCCATCTCAGGCTAAAAGAAACCTGTAACATTTTGCAGACTGGACCTGCCTGGACCCGGTCCAGGGATTTGGATTGGTCCTTTCTAATGGGTTCATCAAAGTACAGTTCCCCTTCCCTGCTCCACCTGAAGACAAAGGAAGATGCAGCCATGGACATAGGTTTTAGCCTCAGATGATGGACAATGGATAATGTAAAAAAGTTTGGTCATTACTAAAATTCTGTCCGTTCAGCTTTAAAATTTGGTACTCTTTAGAGAATGCATGTATGTGGATAATGAATAACACTGACACTATTCCTTCCATTCATACTACATCATCCCAAGTATGAACCAGGGTTGAAGGTCTGACAGTGGCTCCCAATTTGATCTCATTAATCACAAGTACCCTTCCATAGGTCACTTTTTTGAGAAGTCATATTGAAGAAACATACGTGCATTTATTTATATAATACATTCACTATTGTGGTACAAAAAACATTTTTGTACTCCAGTATCTCTTTATACATGTCTTCTACATTCAGAGAAAGCTTACAACTTAGATGAACTTGAAACGTCTGTCTTTGTAAGCAACTTGACCAGTTCGGAACTTGTGTTCTTGAGCATCCTGCAAAAATAGAAGAACCAAAGTCCATTTAGCACATAAACCTGTCTGGAGGTGTTCTTAATATAAGGACAACTACATTCAGAACATGCACTGGCAAGGGTCACAAGTTTGGTCTTGTACCAAAGTTCAGCAAATAAAACAGATGATTCCAAGTGGCACAAATCATTATAGTACACGCACTGGAAGCTTAAGTAACCATATTTTTAAGATTTTCTATCCAACATTTTGTGATATTAATGCCAGTTTGTTTTATGGTATGGCTAGCATAACAGTGTTATCATTATCATATCCGAAGCATGCTGTACAGGACAGCAAGAGACCACAGTATAAACTGTCCAAATAAAATTAAAAAATAACTGTCTTTACCATTTGATAGTCCTACAAAACCTGAGTATACAGTAGAGATATTTTACCACAGCAGCCATTACAAGTGAAAGAATCAATTTTGATGGCATCCATGAATAACATGACATAAAACTTGCTTATGTCCCCTGACTGCTCTAAATCTAACATGTAAGATAATGGTGACAGTAACAATACATGCTAGTTTTACTACACTTGTGTCATTCTATGTACATTACAGCACAAATGTAAGAGTATGTAATTGGCGGTTTTTCTCTGGGCCTTTCATGGAGCTGATGGTCTCATCCTCATGCTTAACAGTAATGTTGTTCAGAAATCTCTGCTTGCTTCTCACACTCTATATTTCCTTTAGTTTACAGAATTTGTTTCTAATACGGCCTTGCATTAAAGATGAAGGTCAAGTCACCAAACTGCTTATTTCAGCACCACACCACGACATACAGGAGTGTGAGGTAGAGTTTCATGCAGTATTAACTTCAACACGAGATAGATGGAGGGGAAAGGTCAGCTTCACATCCCAGTTGCATTTCCTCCCCAGACAAAGAAAGTCCTCAGCACCCACTGACTAGGAAGTTGGCTGGCCCCAAAAACAGTCTGGATGTTTCAGAGAAGATCAAAATCTCTTCACCCTGCTGCAAATCAAATCCTGCTTTCTCAGTCATCCAGCCCATACTCAGTCACTATACCAAATGAGCTATCTCTGAGACAATATTTCAGCATATGACAGTGTTGGCTTATTTACTTACGTGTATACAAATTTAATGAACTCACGGTAGTTGTTGAATTGCTGTGTAGCCCTTCAACAACACCATGCTATCACCATAAGATCACAGAACGACTTTCAACGAATTCCCATTCCACAATCTGGAGGTATACAATTTTGTACAAATTAAGTTCTGTAACAGTGCAGATTTAACAGTTCTGTCACAACTTGAATGCCACAATGAAGAAAAACAAATCATTTTCTTGGGCTTGCTTCTAAATAAGTTCCAACATTATCCAATGTCTCATCAGTCAAAACAAGTCAGTTTTGCTTGTTATCTCTGTCCAATCACTAACACTTTCGCACATCTCGTTGCAGCCTAGTACAACCAGTATATTTGCTAAAAAAATGTGATATTTTCTTGATTACAAACACAAAGCATTATAAGGCCATTAGGAAACCCTCTTTACGACCCATTAAGATATGTCTCAGGGATTCATAGGAGGAAAAAAAAATGCTTGTCTTGACACCTGCTGACAGCAGAGCAATGGGATACGAGGAATGCAAGGCACAGTAGAAAAATAAGATACAAGGCCAATAACATTCTACCTGGTAATTCATTTTTAATATGTTGAAAATGTGGATATCTTACTCTAGATCTCTTCACCAAGTAGCCAAATGCAAGCATAGGAATCACAATAGCGCACAAGCCATACAGTGAAGTTTTGGGAGTGGGCCTGAAATGGTCATATTCTGTTGCTCTCATGGACATAAATCTCTGTATCCCAGAGTCAAACTGCAAAACAAAACAGATCATATCATGCATAATATGTGCTCCTTCAAAATAATATACACTGGCTCAAAACAAATATTATTTTCAACAGAAACTTGCAAGATTGTAATCTTAGTTTAATCCAGACCTGCTATAATGTAAGCAGTTTATTTAGTATTATATTACGTAAGCACTCTAGTTCCTGCATTCCCACCCCTCTGTTTTTGTAATGACACAAGCACCTGACAACAGAGCTTACATGCTATTCCTCCTGACCCTTGTCCCTTCCTCCACTTGTGTTCCAACCTATGGTAGGTATCACTGTTCATTGCAAACATTTTCACAAGGGGAACAGATGGACTTGCTCACACTATGGTAATGCAAAGGAAGAACACAACAAAAATACAGAATATACCAAATCTGACTTCATCTGCTGCACTTCTATCAGCCTTCATATACTGTATATGTTTGTGGGATGCTAGATCTGGTTATAAAATGTAAATGCCCTCTGCTAAATTCTCAGAATATATACTTATTTCCCTAAATATGCATTAATTAATTGGTTTTGATAATGGAGACTGTGTTTGCTATGATGGAGGAACTGAATTTTTATGTTATTTACATGACTTTCATGTTTTAAAGTGTTATTAAAGTTCTAACCAGAAGTGCTGCATTACTTTGTGACATACCAACCAATCTTCTACTCAAAATCACACAGCAAATGGCCACAGCCAAGAGTGCATGCATGATAATAAAGACTGTTTCATGCCACATACAAGATAAACATCTAACTCCATGAAGCAGAGTCCTTCATCAAAAACTTAATGGTTTTTCAGGCAGACAACAAATTTCCCCCATCTGTATGTAACCCACAGGTTCAATACCACTTTCACGTTACCCATTCCATGCAGTAGGATAAATTTCCATTTACAAGGCCAAAACCTGCTCAACACAGTATGTATAATATAAATATGCTCTATTTATTGCTACATCTTTCAGCGTTAGTACACCATTGATGGGGAGTGTACACCAATATATCTAAAACCTACTGGATATGACATAATTACATCATACAAATATAATACCACAGCGATTTTGCAGCCACGATACATTGTATTTTTAAAATGTAATTGTATAATACCCATTAGGCTTCAAATATGGTGTACACTCCCTGATGATGGCATACAAACACCAGAATATGTCAGGGTAAATACAGTGTATTTAAATTATACATACTGTATTGTGCAGGTGTTCACTTTGTAAATGGATGTTCATTACCATGTTTAGAAAAGCCTACCACCTGCTGCTGCTATGAACCAGGTAAATGAAGTCAGCACCCTCCCATACTATTTATTAAATATCTGTTTTAAGACTGCCCTCCTATCTACAGCTAGACACTAGAAGTGGCCCCTTTACTTCTGAATTTTTTACCAAAAATATGCATGTGCTCTCCTCTCCCATCCATGCCATATGTACTGCCCCCTCATCAGTCTTGATTTCATCACACTAACAATATCTGGCAAGCATATGTGAGATTAATGTGTTGAGAAATTAACATTCCAATCTGTATGCTTGATATGACAGCAATTTTAACTTAAACCACCATAGATTACAGGCAGCACCCCTCCCCCCTTCCCCCATCCATAAAATTCAACTTTCACTTCACTCCCTCCTTATAAGCTTTGTCAATTGGAATGCAAATACCAACTCATGAGGAATGTCTTTGTAAATTCATGAACAAGCAAAAATGTCATCTCAAAGTTACATGAAGTACCTTAACATTTAGGTCTAAGCAATTACACAATGTGCACTATGAAACAGTTTAAGCATTAAATGAAATGCTGTTGTAACAAAATATGCCAATCACATATTTCAATTTAATATCTATCTAGCAGCAAGGACAGATATCAGAATTATTTCCTTCACAGCCACACCCAATACTTTTTGCTATGACTCATGTATCAATTTTTCTGTTTCATCTGCTATTATCACTTGTAACTTAAACAGTAATTAATCTCACAAGGGTCTTATACAGCACTTGCTATCAGTTTTGTTTGTAAGCCAGACAACTATTAAAGGCATGTAAGTCAGATTTCTGATAGGGATACCTTGTCTAAAACAATGAAGTCCAATCACAGGTGATATGATTTTCTGTAAAGGTTATGTCTTGTACACACCAAGAGCTGAATGTTTCTTATAGCTTGGAGGCATGAAATGACATGGAATACTATCATGACACATTTTAGGAAAACCCTAAACTATTTCCTAACCCTCAGGGAAACCCACATCTATTCTGGAAGTTGACAGTTGCCTACAACTCTGTCAAACAGTACTACTGTATTCAATGCTGGTAGTTTATAACAACCCACATCTGTTAGAGTGACTATGACTAACCACACTAACATAAGCATAAAAATCACTACAACCAGAACCTTGCACATCCCAGTACAATCTTTTCATATACATTCACTACCTGACAATGAATGTAAACTACTTGCACATGTGATTAAATTCTGTTTTACAAAGAAATGGAAACCAGCTGGCAGAATCCAGCAGAGGTGTCTGAAAAGAAAATTTGAAACCAAAAGTAAACCAGGCATTGGGGGGGGGGTGAAAAAATACAGATACGCTTTTGACTTCATGACATATGAATCATTAAGAAATCTGAGATAATGGAAGATTATTGACTAAATGTTATGACATAAAAGATTTTGTGAAGGTGAGAACAACACTGATGTGAACAAAAAAATTAGTACATAATATAAAGCAAGCTCTTTACATTTCAACCTCCACTTCTTCCCCTCCCTCAAAAAGAGATACCTGATTTGTTATTGGTTATGAAAAACTGCATGACTACCCTAACTGTTGTGCATGTACTACTGAGAATAAAAATTCAGGAAAAACACATTTATTATAACTGGTCTAACTTAAACATGCACTCTACTGCATAAAATCCAAAGAAGATGTTGCCTCATACTGCTGATGCAATTACAAGTATAAATTTGTCGTAGAAGACTTTTATCACCCTGAGGTCGTGGCATGACACCACATGGATGTTATGCTACTTGTACATCACTTGCTTTGACAGTATGGTTTCAAATGAATATCAGGAAATGACCCTTATTGCCAAACATGACCTATGATCAGTTTGCTTAAAACCTCCTTTCCATCACAGCAAACTCTTAACATAATCCTTCACTACATTTCACGATTAGAGGAGAGAGCATTTCCATACAAACAGAGAAATTACTGCCCCAATCTTGTACAGTCCAAAGTGCATAAGGTCAGGGCCTACTTGAATGCTCAGATCACTTCCACATCTCTGTGTATTTAATATAGGTAAAAGGCTGTCATACAACCCACAAACCAAGGTATTCTATCTCTTATCTGAATAAATATTTATCAAGCCTCTACACTAAAAGGTCATGGTTCCAACTGAGCTAGTAAGTCATTAACTGTTACATAAAAATACGGTTGACCAAGAATAATAAGCTAATAGTCTCCAGTACTAAAGGTCTCAAGTTCCAGACTCAGCCACATCAAGTGTGGATTTTCTATTTACCAAGCCAAATCTCCAAATCAGAATGATGAAATCTAACTCTAGGCACTCCAAACTGATGTAAAATGAATTAAAACACTTCTAAGGACAACACCTTGGTGTACAGTGTCACAAGGTCAAACAGCCACTCACATGACAGTTTTGTGAGCAGCAAACCACTGTGTTATATATCACACAACAAGTTTAAGTTTTCTGTTTCCTCATCACTTCATTACCATATTACTTACATGGCATGTTTCAGCCAAAAACTATCACTCCATCCCCAAAGTGGTGAGATCTCATTGCTTTTACATACCAGAACCAGTTATGACTCAGTTCCACGGCAGATGGCCAATAACCAGGTTTTGGTGGGGTGAAATTTGGTGTTCCTGTGTGGTTAATGTGCTTATAATATACCTCCTTACTTGACATAAAAATTTGGGTGAAAGAGTTGCATAAGGCATTTCCCATGACCATTTCAGCCTAATTCTAATGTGCAGTAATATATATATGATATATATATATATATATATATATACATATCATATCATATCATAAGCATTGACCCATGCAACAACCTCCCAAACAATAACCTTAAATTTCACCCCACTCTTAAGACTAACTAGTCATCCACAGTGTAACTTGGTCATAACAGACTCTGGTATATAAATGTAATGAATGTTAATAGTTGCTTCCTGCAGTTTTGCAAATGCACCTGAAAAGTTATCTCACTATAGTCTATGTCACACCAAAACTTTTAAAGAAACAAATGCATGAAAATTTGACACCATATAGTAAACACACAAACATTCCTATGTTTGGAGCACGTACTGCTCAAATATTATTTACGATATCACTCCAATTAGTAGTCCTGCAACAGGCAGGTACGTGCAGCTGTAACCTTCTAGACTTGTATCACGGAGGTGCACAGTTCAAATCTCAGCCAAAATACCCTGAAATTTCTCATGGTTTCCCTCAATCCGTCAAGGGGAATGTCAGGACAGCTCACTGTTCTGGCCATGACCACTTCCAATTTATAAAATTCACCCACCAACCTACCATCCACTGTACTGCACAGTCTTTAATATGGACAGTGTGTCATAAAATAAACCAAAAAAATAAAAGAATATGCATACTTATATTGTACTGTGCCATAATTCCAGTGTCTTTTCTGGTTTCCTTAAACTTTGCTTAGAGTGAATTTTTAAGGAAGAACAGATTCAGTTAGTGAATGATAAACTGGAGATGAGATGAAAGGGCATGACTGTTTTCTTATTTCAAGTACTATCCCAATATGCACCTGGCAAGCCTAAGCAAAACTATGAAAACCCATCAGAATTGCTGGTCTCCAGTCTGAAACTTGAAACTGGCATCACCCAGATACAAAGCAGAGTGCTATCCACTGCACTAAATATGGCACTAACTTCTTAACAAACAGGCAACTACAGTAATATGAGTGAAGTGAATGTAGGTCTCAGGAAATATTAGAAAGACAACCCATATCACATTTATTCACTTCACAGCAGCACTGTCTAAAAATTCCTTGTATGCATGTATCATCAAAACCTAAAAACCTTTATTTGGAAACATTTTCTTTACAGCATATATTTAACAATGTAACATAAACAGATTCCTTCACATGATATCTGTTCTGCTTCTTGGTTAATTAACATTAACTCCACTGTTTATTATTCATACTGCTGATTATCCTTGGGTCAAGGGAAAAAAATGAGGATGGGAGGTTAATGCTGGCCACTTCTCTATGAAATCCATATTCCAAATTTCCCACCCCTCAGTACTACTAACAAATGAAGGATGCAAATAGCAGACAGCCTGTAAGAGGAACAAAAGCTAGAATATTTCTAACAACTGGTGAAATTGGAGGAGGGCACAGATGGTAGGTGCTAGACATACAACTGGGAGACAACTTGTTTTCATTCCTTTTCTAACATGACTTTAGTACTGTGAACAAGAGACTATAAAGCCTCAAATGAACATTAAGATAAAACCACAAACAATATACTACTTGGAACTACTCTAAATTGAAACACACTTTTTCATTTTTGTTCACTGACAGAAATCAGGGTACACTTGCTTGCAGGGAACATCTTGCATCATAGTCTTGTCACACTGACCACCTCTCACAGATATTCTTGAAATTATGTCTAATAAATGCAGCTTCTGCCACCTAGTACATACAGCCTAAATTTCAATGTGACACAACTGAAGCCTGGGCATGCAAGCAGACCAGCCAAGATGGCAAGCTGAGGTAAAACACAATTGTCACTGAAGAAGTAATGTAACTCTACAGAATGGAAGGGATGACCACTACAAATTCCACACATTTTAAATCATTTTATTGAGAAATTTGCTAATATGTGGAACTTCTGATTCTTGTAATAAGCCTGCAGGTACTATAGAGGGTGTTGGGATATCTCTTGCATTAATAAAGTGTACTCCCTGTAAAAACATATCCTTTTAAATTCTTCTCTGGGTGTCCTAGAGTTCAAGTTAACATACTTCTGACAGTTTTGTCACATTTAAATACACCCATTTTGGAAGATGGAATTTTTATGAGGAAAGATATCACAAACCAGAATTATAACAAAGAAGAAGAAGAAGAAGAAGAAGAAGAAGAAGAAGAAGCGCCTTTTATTTTGTATTAAATACAAACACATACACCCCAAACATGCATAGAGCTGAAAACAGTCTTTTAGGCATCTCGTTATGCCTCCTAAAAGCAGTTCTTTAGCAGGTATCAGGTTTGGTGCTACTTGTAGGAAAACAAATTACTTGGCAGATTTGAGTTCTTCGGAATGGGGCCGGACAGCAGTGACGGTGATAGTAGTGACAGGGGAGGAACATGCTTTCTTATTAAAAATTATGTAATCATGTAAGCATTAGGTTCCTGCATTCAACTTGAGAGTTTGTACTTATTCAGGGAATTTATACAATTTTAATCAACAATTGCAAACAACTGTTACATGATTCACAATAATATTATTATTTTTAAGAGATTAAATGTCTACGTGCTTTGGACTTTTGGACTTGGTCATCTGGGAGTACATAATTATTGTTGTATAAAACAGTTACTAAATAATATTCTGATGCCTTGCATATGTGGACGAACTGGTGGGATTCTGTGTAGAATGAGTATGTCTAGTTGAACACAACTGTTACACTAATAGTTAAATACACAAATATGTAAAGTGTTTAGTATTTTGTTATTTATAAAATTATATAAAAGACTGTGTAAATTATGTCAGATGAAATTAAAAAACCAACATACAAATATACTATGGAAATGTAGAACGATAGCTGCAAAGTACACGCCAGTAAGTTCAAGCAGCATGTGGCTAATAATATATATGTACTTTGGCTTTTTAATTTAATCTAACAAAATTTAAAGTCCCTTTATCTAATTTTATAAATACCAAATACAAAAATATTTGTACATTAGTTACTTACTTACTCCACGGAGCAGAGTCCTTCTTGAGAAGCTAACTGGTTTTCAGCTAGTCAAAAAATTCCCTGCATTTTAAGGAACCCGAAGGTTCATTACTGCATTCACAAGTGCCCGCCACCTGTCCCTATCCTCAGCCAACTTGATCCAGTTCATACTCCCACACCCTACTTCCTGAAGACCCATCTTAATATTATCCTCCCATCTAAACCTGGGTCTCCCAAGTGGTCTCTTTCCTTCAGGTTTCTGCACCAAAACCCTGTATATGCCTCTCCTCTCCCAAATATGCACTATATGCCCTGCCCATCTCATTCTTCTCAATTCTGTCACCCGAACAATATTGGGTGAAGAGTACAGATCTTTCAACTCCTCATTATGCAGCTTCCTTCACTCCCGTTACCTCGATCCTCCTAGGCCCATATATTCTCCTCAGCACCCTATTCTAAAACACCCTCAGCCTACATTCCTCCCTCAACGTCAGCGACCAAGTTTCATACCCACACAAAATGACAGGCAGAATTATAGTTCTGTATAGCTTAGTCTTTAAATTTTTGGATAGCAAACTGCACCAAATGAGAGCAAGCATTCCCTGAATTCAATTTGCTCTTAATTTCTTCCTAAATAGAATTTTGATTTGTTAAAGTTACTCTCGAATATTTGAACTCTTCCACCAATTCAAAGGATCAATTATCAGTCTTCAGTCAAACCTACAGGGGACAACTTGTAAGACGTAGGTTTTGATATGAAAGTTGGAGTATAAATGGATCTGTTGCAAACAGGATGAAACAGAATGGACGGCATTTACCTGGCTCAAGACTACGACAAGTGGCTGGCTATCAATACTATAATCAACCTTTGCATTTTGTAGTATGCGGGAGTTTCTGGACCAACTAAGGAACCATTCACTTCCTCAGAAGAACTATATTCCATGGAATTACTGACTCTTTGTTCATATTGAAGCTTATCTTAATTCTGAGATTTCCAGTTGTGTCAATGCCCCCAAGAGGTTGAATTAGTTTCCTATTACACTGGTCACTAAACACACATGGTGACCAATTCAAATAGGTCTACAGACATGTCAATGGATACAGATTAATAAGTGCATGTATAATTTACTTTTTAAACAACATATGACTGTATCAGTTGTACAGTCCAGTTCCCGTATCTGAAGTTTGAGGGGTGACGTGGGGAAAGGCGAAGGAAAAGGGAGGCGCAAAGTATGAGGCTAGAACCTGTTTTATGGCAGATGTCAGTGAAAAATACCAGTCCCAAATACACAGGCCGATAGAACACTTGGAGATTTCTGTAGCGTATAATGTAAGTGTTTTGGATCTTACTGTTGAAACTAACAGTAAGATCCAAAACATTCGGGACTTGTATAGGGGCATCAATGACTTTAAGAAGGGGTACCAGCCTAGATGTAATATAGTGAAGGATGAGAAAGGTGACTTGGTGGTAGACTTCCACAATATTGTGGCTAGGTGGAAGAACTATTTCTCCCAGCTATTCAACATGCATGGGGTTAAGGACGTTAGGCAGGCAGAAATACACACAGCAGAACCACTAGTACCTGAGCCAAGTGCCGCTGAGGTTGAGCTGGCTATCGATAA
>Ga0123357_10008254_pt1 | contig 12988 bp, 6 predicted proteins | sample TergutEmb28metaG_FD_89873 | JGI IMG/M metagenome (GOLD analysis project Ga0123357, IMG submission 89873) | Embiratermes neotenicus P4 segment gut microbial communities from Petit-Saut dam, French Guiana - Emb289 P4 | ecosystem: Host-associated > Arthropoda: Insects > Digestive system > Gut ...
AACCCTCCCAAACGTTGGTGCTAAAAAATATTACCAAAGTTTAGTAACACACTTTAAAACCCGTCCAAAAAAGTGGTTCAAATTTTTTTTTTTTTTTTCGAATCGCCTTACCGATTGGGTTTTATTTTATTTGGATTTCGGTTACTTAAAGGAGCAGTGCGGAGGTTCCATAATCTTCAATAATAACTATACTTTAGTGTCTGACCTTCTGTTTTGAGGTTAAAGATGTGTTATTAGTCAAAAGTAGGAAACTAATTTGGTAGCAGTATAAAATGGTGTGTGTTGAGCTTCAGGCTGCGTTACGGTGTCGACAGCTTCCGAAAAATATATTTATACTTAAAAACATTGCTCTTTGTGGGTGCAGTCGATACAGCTGTGCCGAACTCTGTCCAAGAGAATTACGAGGATCGGTAAGAAAATAATGGCTTATATTTTTTCTTTCCAATTTTCTTTTCTTACCCACCGGATAGCTAAATGTCCAGCTGCAACAAGATCATCGGTGCTTCAGTTAGCCACGCGCCTTCAACACAGCAGCAGTGCAAATGTTTGATATCGTGGAAGTACTGCTAGGCAGACAGTGAGATTGAATTTCTTACTGTAAGAGGCTCCAGTCCGATAGAGATTCATAGACGTCTGATAAATGTGTATGGTGAGGAGGCCGTAGATGTTAACTCAGTTGGACGCTGGGTCCGTAGTTTTAAAAGCGGTGAAAAGAACATTGGTTACAAGCCCCGTAGCGGCCGACCAACCCTGGAAGGGACGACGGAGATCAAAGATAAGGATAATTCTCTTATTCGGGATGACCGCCCTATCATAACAGAGAGTTGTGCGCCAGAATAGAGATTGGAGAACCAGCGCTTATGACTTTCATTAGAGAACTTGGCTACAGTAAAGTATGAACAAAAAGGGTGCAGAAAATATTGACCCTAGGACATAAAACAGCTCCAAAAAATCTTTGCAGAAATTCTCCAGCGAAGTGAACAAGACGGACATACTTTCCTTTCAAGAGAAATTACCGGTGATGAATCCCGGTTTCATCATTACGATCCACTCACGAAAAGACCATCAATGGAATGACATCATCAGTCGTCTCCACCCAATAAAAAAATTCAAGGTGACACCTTCTGCAGTTATCAATTAAAAGATGGATATTATTTTGTGGGATAGTGAATGAATGTTGTTAGTGGAATTCTTAAACAGAAGTGTCGCAATGAATTCAGAGCGGTATGTTCAGACATCACAGACGTTACACATCGAATTTTAAGATTTCGGCCAAACGAGAAGAGGAATCAAATCCTCCTCCTGCAGAAGAACGTCAGACCACACACCAGTCCCCGCTCACAGGAGGCAGTCGCAACAATGGGGCAAATTCTTCTCCCTCATTCTCCCTAGAGTTCCGATCTAGCACACTGCGAGTTCCACCTTTTTGGTCCCCTGAAGGACGACATTTTGCAGACGACAAGCTGGAACACAGAGTGCCTGAAGAGCTAGGAAGCTTCAGCAAAGAGTTTTACGCGACCGGCATTAGTCTTCTCACGGAAAGTTTGAAAACCTTGGGTTGATAATGGAGAAGACTCTGCGGAAAAATAATCTAAACTTTGTAAGATCTAACCATTACATACCTAAACTCCATTGTAACTGTGATTATACTTTCTGACAAAAAATACCGGCGTACATCTCAAACAACTGAGCAGTCGGGTTTACTGCGTCAAGCGATTTCGAAGAAAGTTACTTATATTTGCAGAAGTTGTTTATACTTATAAAATTTTTCCTGACTTTAATGTTTCAACGTACTGTACGACAGAGGGGGTATAACTTGCAGCTTTGTTCGGCCTTATATGAATGTTTTAAGCTAATTATTTCTATATGTGAGATTCGACCGATTTCATGCTAGTAAAGACTCATAGCTCAGTTTTTAGCTTATGACACGGAAATTTCGTTACCCACCTACCAGATTACACGGTGTAAGATTCAGAAGCCCACTATATCTATATCTACACACACACACACATATATATATACATGCTTAGTCTAAGTTAGTGGCCGCTAACTACATCCATGGCAAACCGTCATTCTTCTTACAGGAATATTGCTTAGATAGTAGAGAAATTTCGCGCATTTTATGGCAGTTAATTGCTCGTTACCCTATTCATAACTGTTCACCACACGTACCTTTCTCAAAAACAATCCACCTGACAAAGTTCCATCCTCTTCCTGCTCCAAAGACCTACGTCGAGGCACCCACAGTGGGATCTCCGGTCAGGGTTGTCGATAAAAAATGTTCATGTGTGTTGCTTCTGCATGCTAAATGCCTCGCATTTCTCATTAATCTATACGTGTTTTAATTAATCTCTTTGTTGTGACCACCACAAATATATGGAGTTAAGAACGAATTATGATGTCGACTGCAGACAGGCACCCTGACACGAATTTTAAGTCAAGTGTGTAATACACTTCGACGATGACATGCTCTGCCTACCAGCACTCGAAGGAGCATGTGATATTCGAACACAAGCTGAACAACAGACAGGTAATCACTTTGTGAGTGACGAGCTGTAGAGAGCAAAGAAACCGCAAAATTGGCGCATAATAAGGGATTTCGGGGACCAGTTACCTCAGTTTGTATAGAGGGTAAACTCTGTCCTTCTCTAACTTTCGCAGCATGAAATCGCTATTCAGTGACAGCAGCAGAGTTTGATAATCAGGGGTGAACATTACAACATAAACAGGGGTGAACAGCAAAGATATAAATACTCATAACGGAGCCCAACAAATTTGAATCGAGTCTGACCCTAAGAAATTAGAACCTAAGACTCTGAACATATACTCACCTCCACTCTTTCAGTGTGACAAAGTTATATAGGAGTTCTGCGTAAACAAATTGGTCTTTTACTACAGGGTCGCGCTGAGACACAGTAAATTGTGGCTCATCTCGATTATGTTAGCCTGAGAGCAGTCGCAGACACATCTGCAGTATGCACACTGCAGTTTGTGAACCAGGTGGCCGTGACATGGCTCAAGTGATTACTGACAGACCTTTCATCGCAGAGGCTCGAATTGAACTCCAGGACAACGTAGGTGTGTCTTCTGGTGAATACAGAGACACTGGGACAGGTTCCTCTCTCAGTATTTCACTTTCCACCTACAACTCTTATTGCACCACTGCTACCTGCTCATGTTCCACTCATCAGCTATTGCACCACTGCTACCTGCTCATGTTCCACTCATCAGCTATTGCAGCACTGCTACCTGCTCATGTTCCACTCATCAGCTATTGCACCACTGCTACCTGCTCATGTTCCACTCATCAGCTATTGCACCACTGCTACCTGCTCATGTTCCACTCATCAGCGACGACCCTATAATCAAAGCAGTTGACAGCATCCATTCTGTAGTCTGCCTTACGAGAGGTCCATAACTTCTTCCAAAGCGAGTTCTTCGCCGATTGCGATGTAATATTCCTCTTTCAATTTACAGCATCTTCTCTTTTTCCTCAAGGTTATCCAGTAGCTAATTATGACTTCTTCTTCTTCTTCCTCCCGTCTATCCCTCCCTCTATCTTTCCTTCATTTACGTGTTTTAGGAAGCAGTCAGTCCCTACGAAGGTATAACCAATTCAGTTAACCTTTCTTCTACTTATTGCATGTAAGATATTCCTTTCCTCCTAGACTCTACATAATACTTCTCCATTTCTGACAATATTGTTCCAAGTGATCTTCTCCATGTTTCTCCAGCACCACACTTCAAAACTTTCCAGATAACTTGGACCTACTTTCCGAAGTGTCCAAGTTTCAGCACCATACATGGCGGTGTTACAAATGTAGAATTTTATCAGTTTCTTCCCTTATGTTTAAGTCCAATTTGCTGGCGGATATAGTGTTCTACTGGTTGAATTCTGCTTTTGTCATTGCAGTCCTGGATTTAATTTCACGTGTATGTCTTACGCAAATTGTTATCATGTTACCAAAATACTTGAAATATTCCACGTTCTCCAGTCGAGTTTGATCTATCATAATCTGTGTTGGGGATTGTTCCCTTGGGATCCGCATTACCTTAGTTATTTCAACATTAATTTCCATTCCATATCATCTTACAATTTCAAGTAGTCTATCAACTATGTACTGTAGCACCGTCTCTTCCTTAGCCAGTAGCACAACGTCATCTACACATTTCACCCTGCGAAGTATCTGTCCCCCTCCTCTGAAGTCTCCAAACCCTTCAAGGCCGTTCTTGGTAAAGTATTCGCTGTACAAGTTGAATATATTGGCGACACACTACAACATCGACTAATTCCTCTTCCAATCTTCACACTTCGTGTCTCCCCTTGGTCCAGTTTATTTTAATATTCTGATCCATGTACAATTTTGTGATCAGTCTTCTTTCACGACTGTCGATACCAGTTCCCGTTAGAATCTGCATTAATGTTGTCCAGTTTACACGGTCAAATACCTTCTGCCAGTCTATGAAGCACTCGCACAGCTTCTTTTCTATGTTCAAAGTTCGTTCTGATATTATTCTTAGCATCCTAATTGCATCCCTAGTTCCTTTCATCTTCTTAATCCGAGCTGATATTCTCGAAGTAACACGTCGTCAAATAAAACGTTACATGTTAGTTCCAGCAGCGTTAATTTGTGTGTTGTAACTTCACAAACACAGGATTTATGTGTCCTTTTTCCAGTAATGCGTTTCATGTAGCACAACAGTAGGCTTTTTCGTAGCTCGAGGGATTTGTTTTATCATTTTACAGTAAAGTAATATTACACTCTCTAATGTCGGAAACTCTGCTTTTCGGGCACTGAAAACACAGTTTCAGTCAGTGGAGGTACAGGAGCACATACCTGTGGCCCCCTTATTCACCCGACCTCAGTCCATTCAATTTATTTTTTGTGAGGAGTTTCGTGAAGAAGTGTTAACCTCTGAAGTAACATCAGTAAGTCATTTGAAGAAAATAATATCGAAGCTACAGTTTGAGTTTTAACGACACATTTGAGCTAAGTCACGTGTAGGATCTAAGTCGACCTAGAAACAGATCCTATATCGAAAAAATACACCGAAAACCAATCAAGCAAGTTGTTTTAATATTTGAATGTAGTCATCCCGTTGTGTTTTATTCTTAGATATGTAATTTATGTATACTAGTTAATATAGTACCACAACAATTTAGGCTTTGCAACGTTTAACTGTGTTATGTATAGATAACGCATTATATGACAACCCTGTAAGCCTTTTTGGGATCCCAACATGTGCACAGTTAGCTTGCATACATATGTGGTTCTAAACATAGCCTGATGATGAATCTTTCGAGTCGAAACATATCGCTGTAAACATAGTTCATGTTTTAATATAATTTTTGTGTTTACTGAATTATATATAAATTAAATGTTTTGATATATTTTTATGTAACTACGCAGTTCCATGTCTACTCCTAGTTCATTTCACACCCTACTAACATAAAAGAAGCACCATCACGTACAATGCAAATTGGCCTCTCTGGTTACATTTCGTTGACATTACATATTTTTTATTTTCATATTTCTTATCAATTCAATGCAGACTGTCCAGACGGTACATGCAGCCACCAAACAACAAGTTCAACGTTTTATTAATATATTATAGATTTTATCATCAAACGACGATCATGTGAACATTTTAATACAGGATACTGTTTTCAATGAGCTTTAGTTATAATAATTTTAATAATTCTGTGACATTAACAAGCACAAGCTTGAGACTCCCTGAAGATGACGTAGATGCATTGAAACATGTAGCGGTACTTACGATATATAACAATATATATATATATATGTTGTGCATTTGTTGGTCTGGGTAATAGAAAGCACGTTGTCATTTTCAAGTTACCTTTAGGGTTTTAGGCACTGTTGTACTCCTCTGAGCACCTATTAACTCTTTCGGCATGGAAGTTAAGCTCCATAAAATTCGGTGAACACTATGAAAATATACGCGCTTTTCTGCAAGTTTAAGTGCATGTAATTTGCAAAATATTTATCAAAGCGAAAAAAAAAAAATTCCTGTCCACTTAACACAAATTTAAGCGAAAATAAAACACACGTTTCTATCTGACACACATATTCTGTGTCTTAAGTTATAGAATTATATATGTTAAATGAAGTCCATACGCCTATATTTCCTAATCTCACTCGTCTTATCACTTTAAGCCAGCACGTAATTTGAAATATCTGTATTTATGTATGGGAAAGCAAAGTGACCGGAGCATAAAGGTGACCACGTATCTGCCATCTACTGTCTAAATGAGAACAAGTTCCGCTATTCTTCCACTTCCCCATGTGCATTTATGGAGCGCCAAGACAAAACTTCATGCAATTTGTGTCCGCTCACTCGATTGGACTACTGTCCACGTTTCCAAACCAGGTGTTTTACATTGTGCCCAATTATACGGAAATCTGCTCTGTTCGGCAGCAACAACACTCATGACAAATATTAAATTAATAGCCGTGCTCAAATTTTGTTTTCATAACACAATTTATATAAACCTACATAATTCCAATAAGCCATTAGTTATATCTGTCAGTCTAGAACCTCGCAGTTTTTTAGACGAATGTCATGTTGTTACTTTACACTATACAAAGACTGCCAAAGCAAAAGAGTCGCAATTGTAGAACATATTATACACCGAGCAACTTAATTTTAAGATGCTATTTGAAACTGCAGTTGTACTTCTCCCACCTCGCCATTTCGCTCTTCTGCCATATTGCTACTAATTTTAATAGGAAATTAATAACAACGACACTGGAAGATACTGCGACCGCTTAATAGTCATATCGCATTTTGTTAATTTTCGTCACTAATTTTGAAAGTTGAACAAATTAAAATCCCAGCCCAAACACACAGCGTGGATTTTATATAAAACTGTCCCTTTAAAAAACGCTTTGAAGCACAGTGGTAACTATATACACCAACTACTTTGAAGTTTAAAAATCCCACACCCTGCTTACATAGCGCGTTGTGTTGTGTGATTGTGACAATGAACAGTGATTATTTTGCTAGATGTAATTAACTAATTGGTTACTATCAACGAGACTAACTGGTTACTGTGAGGTCATTACTTGAAATTCGTGTTTCGAAATCTTTACTGAAGTAAAATGGCTAACTTAAATACAGAATCATAATTTAAGTCAGCACTCCAATTCCCACTAAGAGAGTTATAAATTTCTAGACAAAATGAATTGACGAAAGATTTTTAAACTGCAAACTCAGCGTTCCGGTTCGTTCCAGCTCATTTTCTTGCAACTGAGGCACCAAACTACCCCTCAAGAGAGTTCGGAGCAATATTGAAATGTAGGACTAAACGCAAATGAAAAGACGGGTCCACAGTATGAAGTAAGGGAATTATGGTCCATGATCGGATTTCAGCGAAAAAAAGAGAGCCGTAATCCATTTTAATATAACGGAGTTAATTACCGATACGTTTTCCCTGCACGACATATCGCCACATAAATCTACACAAGCGGAAATGTACATCTTCAAGGCAACAAATCAGATATCAAAATTAAATTTTGTGGCATAATAAATGTAGCTCACATACCTTCAGCAATTTATTTCAGTATGCAAAACACAAATAACACTTTAAGTGAAGCTGAGGTTTTAACCAAAGTAACGAATAATATACAGCACGTATATTTGTTTTATTCTGTGGTATGACCACCACCAGACTGCACGAGGCACGACTGAAAGAGGCCCAGTACGTATGTCTATGATATAACAGTACTGAAAATTTCAACTCTTCGAAGGCTAATTTGATTGATATTTCATAGGCTTCTTAATGATGATGTTACAAGTATAAGAAACTTGTATCAGCGAGGTCTATACTGTTACGTGGAAAAAAAAAAATGTTCAGTTCCTTCAGAACATCAAATCCTTCTCAGTAATACATAAATCCAGGCGTGTTAATTCTGTTGTTTAACGACGTCACCAACTGTTGGCATTTTGCAGAATGAAAAAAAGTATGCCGCGCCATATCCGTGGTGTAAATTCCTTGGTAAAGAGGAATAAGAAGAACTATTGTACAAAATGTGTTATGAGGCTCTTAATTTTCGAAATAAACGTAACCGTCAAATGGAGCAAATAACATAGGTCAAACACTGGGCACCCCTTAAATAAACGATAAATAGGTGTGTTGCACGAAGGTCTGAAGAAATTCGTTCTGCGATAAATGGTATGGATCCAGCTTAAAGTCAAGATGTGCTTCGAGTCACCTCGCTTCGGGTTCTTCCAATTCTCATGCAATATCGCGTAAGCTTCTCCATGGCTCTCTTGCCACAGCTGCAGTTATGCCATTTTCAGTGACATATCCGTACGTTACTAGGCCGGTCTACATTCACAAATGTCACGGACGGTACATATAATGTCTCAGCGACACTCAGCTGCAGTCATTCAAATGCACTAGGTCCCGGATGAAGTCGATTAGGGTAATGTAGAGCAAATTCTTTCACATTTTGCAGTATTCGTCGTGTGAGTGTTCCATGGCCATTCGATGACAACTGGGCTCTGACGTTTTGTCGTTGTGACAATAACACTGTTGAATAAAATCACCTCAGAAGACAGTTACACGCACCTAAAAAAATTAACGTCGTAGGACATATGTTTAAGCTACGGGCTGGACAGTCTGGAGTTTGAATCCCGGTAGGAAAATGAGTTGTCTCTTCTCCAAAATGTCCAAATAGACTGTAGGGTTCACCCTGCCTCTTGTTCAATGCGTATCAAGGAACTTTCCAGGAGGTAAAGTGGCCGGGACGTAAACTTAACCACTCACCTCCATCTAGTGCCAAGGTTAAGAATAAGTGGAGTTAAACCTCCAACTCCTTTATATGTCTTCAATGCGTGGACACGGAAAACATCATCTTTCTTTTCTAACAAGGAGCATACTGCGGCTAGCTTGTAAGCGAATATCTTCCAGTGTGTACAATGTCGGTGCTACACTAATTAAATATGAGTATAGAGCACTAGTGGAATTATATTGGCGTTGAAAAATAGAAGTATCAGGTAAAAATCCTGCTCACTGCCATTTTTACACCAAATAAACCATAACGAATGAGCTTGGATGGAACGCGGATTCCGGCGGTGACAGGTCGACGACTAACTGCCTGAGCCATGGCAAAACTACACACACACACACACACACACACTAGTTCGGTACATACCGCCTAGTGAACACTTTATGGACAAACGGATTAATGTATAGGAAAATAATTGCTGCTTATTTTGTGAAATATGGGGAAAATAAAAATAAACTGTGTGGGAAATTGCAAAATTATTGTTACTAGAACGCTCGGTACCTACAGCTATGCTGTGTTTTCAAGGTTTAGAGATTATCCAAGCATTAAACTCTTTAAAATGCTGATCTGATTTGCAACGCGCCAGCACAATACACAGAAATAATTCAGCCTTCTTTCACTCAGCGTCGATACAGATGAACAAAGTTAGTACCCAAAATACCACAAATTAGCCTTCTAAATTTGTAATATAAATCCAATTAATTTGGAAAAAAAAAACGCATTTTCAAATTCTCGGGGTCCTGCGATAGCGCAGTGGTTATAGCGAATATACTATGGTTTGGGTGGTCTGGGATTCGAATCCTGATATGGGCAAGAGATTTTTCCCTTCTCCAAAACATCCAACATCCTACTCAGTGAGCATCAAGGTGCATAAGGTGGCCGGGGCGTGAAGTTACCTACCCACCCCCATCTAATGCTAAGGCTAAGAATGAGTGAGGATATACTCCTTTTACCCCACAAACATTTATGCCTTGGATAGAGCAAAATTTTCCTTTATCTTCTAAACTTTAAAATCAGGAAGCTAATATTTTTATATCATATAATAAGTTTTAATTCGTATTCTAAAAATCAACCTTCAGTTTCCATTCGTAAAACAACATGATAACTCATGCCGTAAGGTTTCTGACTTATATTGGTAAATTATTCTGATCGAAATTGTGCCAGTAACTGAGCACCGTGATTGGGGCTGTGTGGTTAGTTCCTGCAGGCAGATACCAGTACAGTACCTGAAACTACTCTAAGACATATTCTGATACACTGCCTTTACCACAGCCTGCATAAGGCATTAATTTCAGTACGACACAGAAGGCTAAGAAATATAAGTGTGACTGCAGCAACTTAAAAGGAGCAACACAGTTTTCAGAGCGCGAGTTTTCAGGCTTCTTTCGCGGTGCAGTTTGTGTCTTCGCTCTTCTGATTTGTTACGCAGAGTAAGTTGATATTTGGTCACCCACATATCTGGACAATATGTCGCTTACATCTTTAAGTGTCAAGTAGCATTCTTGGGCTGCTTAACACACAAAACATAACCAATATGTTGTCCCGAAATGTAAGTAAATAACTACTCGTTGCAACTCTCCAGGCGAAGGAAGAGCTATTTCTTTTTCACTGCTTTGTGAAATTGCAGGCTTATAACCACAGGATCTGTACGGCTACAAACCGGCGTTAGTTGTCCGTGGCAGATAAAACGGTGGAGGTGAGGCAGCATGTGGCTTTAGTTTACAGTTTACAGAACGAAGTTTGGTTCTGGTCACGCCTGCAGACAGACCACGGCACGGATAGCTTTTAGCGGTCATTAAAACCCTAGTCTATCTCTCTTCCTCTTGAAAAGGTATGAACCATCACCGACCTGTTAATACTTTACTCCATAGCCATGTACATAATTTTGTAACGTGATAGTCTTACATGGGAAAGACAGACTAATTCGGGGAAATCAGGCACAGAAGTCGGTATGTCAGTTCTGTGTATGGATGTTTTGCTAGGCCCGTGCAATTCTCACTAATCTGGCTGTTCACCGAGAACACCAGGGCAGACCTTCACTCATTCAACCCGAAGCCCATAATGGCTGACATAATACAAAAAATTTTAACTCGTTGGCTCACATGATATAAGACTGTGGTTCGTAACTCAGGTATTCACACGTAAATTTAACAGCTGGGACCTACAACTGGAGATCTGTAGGGACAAGAACACCATACAGGCCTACAAAATATTATCTTCTATTATCTTGTACAATGACCAACAAATACATAATTAATTGACAAATTATCACACTTCTTCTACATGTTTCGACACTATTGTGTCATCCTCAGGGAGCTCGTAGTTAGCACCTTGCCAAGTTACACAAGTATGTCAAATGCAGTAGTTGGTAATACAATTTAAAAACATTTCATATATTCAGATGTTTTGCTGACCGTGCATCTCAGTATAATCTTAGTAATTAACCAACTTAATGCACAAAGTCTTGTTTTATAATAAGCTTATTATATGCCTCTACATGTTTCGAGCACTATGTGCTCGAAACATGTAGAGGCATAAAATAAACGTGTGATAAAACAAGATTTTGTGCATTAAGTTGGTTAATTACTAAGATCATTTCATATAGGTTTTATGCTGTTGTATTGTATTGTAGTGTATTATTCCCAGTAAAAATTATGATAGACCAAAAACAACTAGAGAATGTGGATGCTTTTAAATATTTGGGTAGCATTTTAACAAATGATGGAAGCGGCACTAGACACGTCAACAAGGAACGTAGGCATAACCTAAACACCCACGTGCATACTGGTACAACACCAATAATAAGACTATTAGCAACTTCAAAAATAAGGCACATTGTACTCCCTGAGGATGGTCCAATAGGACTTAAACATGTAGGAGAAAAATGACGATATTTTATAAAGTGATATGTTTTTATAGTGTTAATGTGTAAATAAATATTTTAGGAACATACAACAGTGCGATTTGTTGGTTAATATAATAAAGAACACTGTGTACATATTCGAGTTATTACACACATATATAACAGGGTAAGCGTTCCACGAAAGTAAATCACCAAGTACTGAAAATGTTAACTACGTTTTGTCCAGCACATTTGACCAAAAATGTCCAATATTTACCTTTCCATTACAGAACCCAATTCTAGCGTTAAGATCAGCATGGTGTCGCAGTTAGTTAAGGCACTGCGCTACAAGCTGTAAGTTCGCGTGTTCGATTTCTTATGATGTCACTGGATTTTTCATTGACTTGATCCTTCCGGTTGCACTATGATCCAGAGGTCGACTCAGTCTCTGACATAAATGAGTATCAGGTACATCTGCTTGAGGGGTAGAGGCAGCCGGTAAATTAGGCAGACAATCTTACCACCATCATGTGCCAATTGTCTGGAAATTCTGGAAGCCTTAAGGGCCTGTTCAGACCTGTGTACGAATATCTTGACCTTTATTCTAGCGTTAAAAGTGCAGTTTGTTTGCAGATCTCCCTTTCTGTGCTACCGCTGAAGAATTGGTGCTACGTTTTGAACTAAACGGTATAAAGAAGCTAATATTTTATTTCCCTCTTCTTTAGCGATTTCTTCACACGAGTGGTTGGAATTTTTTATCCTGTAATATAAGAATTCCAGGGCTGAAATACCAGAAGTTTTATGGAGAGATTCAGCATAAAATTTCATAACAATTTCTATCATTTCGGAGGTACAGAAGTTTCATTAATGAAGGTATTTTCTGCAATAGAGGGAAGGAAGTAGGTACCTGCAAAACGTTACTGTATATTTACCAAAACCCTTGGCAGTATACCACACAAAAGAGAAACTCTCATAATCATAACAGTGAAATTCCCAAATTTCGCATAAGTTATAAAATCTGCAAAAAAAAAATATATATTCTATTTCCTAGCACAAACACAACAGAGAACACCCAAAAATATTACGAAGTGTACTCCATATTCTTACCAATATTTACGGTAGCCACGGATGCTGAAGCGAAGTTCAAGCGTTACCGGAAAGTTTCAGGGCGAGATTCAACTGTTCATTCCCAGTTCTGTCTCGAAACACATTAGTATATTTTATATGTTGCATGTAAAAGGTAAAGGTCATCGCAATACAGACCACGAAGGCCCAGAGGGGGAGTAGATTAAAGTTCTACTCTTCCTTTAACCTTGGCACTAGATGGGGGGGG
>Ga0123357_10008255_pt1 | contig 12988 bp, 7 predicted proteins | sample TergutEmb28metaG_FD_89873 | JGI IMG/M metagenome (GOLD analysis project Ga0123357, IMG submission 89873) | Embiratermes neotenicus P4 segment gut microbial communities from Petit-Saut dam, French Guiana - Emb289 P4 | ecosystem: Host-associated > Arthropoda: Insects > Digestive system > Gut ...
AATTTTTATTTAACAAAAATTCATGAAAAAACGGAAACATAAAAAAAAAAAAAAAAACATCCCACTGTACTAGAAAACGTACACCTTACCCACTAGGTTTTTGATATTCTTGACTTTGCAATCTGCATCAGGAAAGGCAAAAACATACTAAACAAAATCAATACAACAGAAAGGGATATAACTAAAGGCATGGAGCTTTCAAATTATATTGCAATGTTTATAAGAATGAGCATGTTGCCACTAGTTCAGCACTTACACCAGGCCTGCGGAGCATTACTAGATGAAAACCCCATGCAACAGCCTAGTCTCCCACCTTTCAAAATCTCTTAGCAAGCTTACACACATAGCAAGTATCCAAATCTTTTGAGAGATTTCAAAACCTGACAGTCATACAAGTATACTGAAAATGGATGTGTAAACCTGTGTTCAGAGCTATAGAAGCAGCAAGAAAATGGAGGTGGTGGTTAATTTCTACTACAAATGTGCGGCAAAATAAATGTGTAAACACAAAGTACCTAAATCAGCAACATGAAGTCTCACACCATCTTCGTCATCAGCGCTGCCGCTACGACTGCTGCCGTAACTCCTACTCCTGCTTCTTCGACTGCGCCGTTCATCAGACCTTTTACGACTCATGGTTCTAGACTACCGCTTACTGACGACGTACTTTATGCTCGACTTCGTAGATCCTAATGGTGAGACACTTCAGTCCTTCAAAATTGTCATCACCCTCGTGTGCATTAAACATTCACAATACTTCTACAATACATATCCTGGAGCTTCTTGCTGCAATAAATACCTTCCACGTTACCTTTTCCTCTCAATATAAGACATATTATAACAATCGGTTGTATGTCCTATGTACATCCCAAATTATCTGTCACACAACAACAGACTTCTACCTTCGTCACTTAATGCCAGGAAATCGTTCATTAAATTAGTCCATGACAATCAGAACGGTAATGTCCCTCTTTACACCCCTAATAAGTAATCAGCAATATACAAACAGTACACTTTCTTTAAACGACTTAAAATACTTATTCCCCCCGCATCCTGTATATTATAATACATACCGTGTAAATTCCCAGGACTGGCAGTGCATTCATACACACCACGTACACACCATTACTATGTAAAATTGACGATTACACAGATGATGGCCAGCTTCATACACGGATTACGTCATTGGCGCTGCCACGGTTCATGTGCAGCATTGCACTCAGCCTAACAACCAGCGCAGCCAACAGAAATGTCGAAACAGGCCTTTGTTACAAACAATTATGAAGTGTGTATAACTGTAGAAAAATATCCTTTCTTCACTGCCATCATACTTCACTTCAACATGACATACAACAATAACAATCGTACACACTTAAGTGACTCCTTTTGAGAAGTGTACTTCCTAATATTTGTGCAGATTTCTCGAGGTAGGCATACCTACCAGTAACACGCCATTTTCTATAAATGACATCCGTTTTATAAGCGGACAGCGGAGACGCCTTACTATACCACTTATAATTATGTGACTTGGACTTGTTCGCTTAAATAACAGCGTGAATGTTTTAAAGGGCATGAGGTCCCTATAACCCTTGACGATGAGACAACCATGCTATAAATCTGAGGAATCGATACCCTAAAACGCAATGGATGATCTTAGTTGACTTGCTACAGTAAAGTTATTGCGTTGTCCATCACAAAGTTAAAAGAAAATGCTGGAAGTGGTTACCTTCGGCTCGAAGACCGGCATCACATGTAACACATTGTTCACTGAATTTCGAAGCACTGTTGGTGAACCTCACAGCACTATATTTCATGGTTTCTTTCAGATTGTTTATCGAACCGTTGACGTACCCCGCAAGTAAAAAAGCTCACACGTTTATATCTGGCGAACGAGGCTGCCACAATCCCGTTGTCACCAAAATGTAACAGCGGATAAGACTATAATTAAAATTCACATAATCCTACCACAAATGGAGTCACTACGTAGCATACCTCCGTTGACTTATTGCCGTCGGGACAAAAAGAAGTCCCACATTCTTGAGACACTCATAGGACACCACCATCTAATGGTAAATTTGGGCGTACCTTCGAAAACCTGTTATTCTGAGATTAGGCATGTCAACTGCGAATAGGCGTTGGCCCTACATCACCATAACCCCCCCCCCAAAGTAGGCACCACGTATCAAAATGTACTCTTGCTTCACATACTGTGTTGTACAAGCTGTGAACCACATCTGTCTTGTAGTGGTGCAAAACAGAACTATCCTTAATGTCCTTTTAATGGCTACAATGCAACCCCATGTTGAACGTTTCATGCATATACATGATGCTTCCTCTTGTAGCCATGTTCTTTGTAATTATAATACAAAAACAGAGCAACTACAATATCAGCACCACTGTTGCAAATGCAGTGTCTTCTACTACTACCTTGGTAACACTCCCATCCCCACGTGATATTATTTCAGGCACTCTTAGCCTTGTACAGCCCGGCCAGTCTGGCTGGCTGGTGCAAGTGAAGGCTTTCTGGTCACCACCTGCATGTAGTAATTCAGAGGTAGTTGGGTTTGGAATGCACACAGTTTCAATAAAACACGCAGATCTACACACAATGCATTTACAATTTATGCATAAATGAACCACCTTAAGTGTATACAATTTTCCCTCTCCTAATTTCTTCTACGATACTACACCCCCTATCACCACCTTGCATTCTGCTAACATGCTATGTACTTCCCTCAGTCATTACCCAGCTTCCACCAGTGAGTGTACCTTATTAAGCCAAGATGGGCACATGTATTGAACACCATCACTGCCCGCCTGTGTGGCAGTTTGTTGAAACACATTGGTCCATCACTAAGTGACTATGATCAGTGGCAATCTCCAGCTGGTCACCTGCCTTCTCATCTCACTGCAGTTCATATCAGATTGCTCTCAAATTTAGGATGAATACCCCTCTCCCATCTACATGTAAGATATATCAAAACTGACATACAGACACAAACCACACAAGTTTTCATCCATCGTTGACGGCCTGTATAAATGGAAGAATTCAGTTCACACTTCTTAGTTAAAAAATGCTGCAATCACTGGCTTACTTGGCTTGCTGCATAATTACTCTCATTGCCTACTACATCAGCTACACAATGTTCCTGCATTACTAACGGAACTATTACATTATACAACAGTTTATATCCCCACTCTACATACGTAAAGTACCCAACAGAATGCTGTTAATTAAACATCTTTAATTTGCTTATGTAGGATTTAACAGTGCTAACAGTACCAAAGACCATACAGAATCACAAGGTAGGATGGCTAGTGAAAAAAGGATCAGAGAACACATGCCAGAAAATTGCACTGGCGTAATCTACGGCACACCCCACACTTGCCTGGAGGGAGTGCAGAAAGTTATGGAAATGATCAGTCAGGACAGTCAATGTCCCAGCCAGAGTGAAAATGAGCACCAACTGAAAAAGCCTTAAACACGCACACCTGGAAGGAAGATTTTTCTGGAGTGCTGTAAAGAAACACTGCTTGCCAACTGCCATTAATATTGATGTTAACGGCTGCAACAGTATCAAACAATTCACCCCAGCTGCTGGTCTTAATTTTATGATACTGCAGCAACCATTAACATTAAAATTATATAACAGGCAAATAAATGTTTCCTTACACCACTCCAGAAAATCTGCTCTTAGTAGCTCTGATCGAAAGGAAGCAAGCAAAACTTTCACACAGACTACTTAGTTTAAGCATCATTGCTGACAAATGGAGTGAAGCTGTATAATACAAATAGCAGAACCCTTGTTTGTAATGTATACATTTTACTTCTAAAGCTGTGGTAATACTGAAGTACATTCACAATAAAATGATGACTGATTACACTAATCCAGTCCTGTATGGTTGCAAATTTTAATGAATTATCCATTCTTTAACAGTCTACATTGTCTGTAACATTAACAACGCTACTAAGAATATACACGTACAACATAATCTGTCACTGACATCTCAGATCATAGCAAGACAGCATTTACCATTATGGACCCAAAGGTCAAACGTTTAAGAATGTTCAACACACTAAGCAACATAAGCATCTTATGTTTTTTGCTCCGTGCATTGTAATATAATTATACAATATATACCAACAAATGCACCTTTTCTAAACTAATAATTTATGATATCTTCTACATGTTTCAAACCCGAGGGTTCATCTTCAGGAAGACAGCTGTATATACAGGTATGGTACAGTGTTTTTTACATGACAACAATATTAGAAGTCCATAGGTGGAAGTGTGTGCTCGATACTGACCAACACACACTTCCACCTGACTGCTTATACTGTTAACGTGTAAAACATACACCATACCCACATATACAACTGTCTTCCTGAAGATGAACCCTCAGGTTCAAAACATGTAGAAGACATAAATTATTAGTTTTGATAAGATGCATATTTGGTTTATATTCCATAACGACATAAACATCTCAGAAGTCCTTCTTTCCAGCCCATCAGTGAATATTCTTCACATAAAATGAAAAGCTCCACAGTGGTGATTATTTAAAATACTGCATTCTGGGGGTGTGATGCCATTTAGTTTGGTAGAAGTTTACCAATATTTCAGAAGAACTTGCTGTTTTAATCTTCATGCTTCTAGGTGGCATCAGGTTCCAACAGAACACTTGTAAATTTCTACTAAACTACAAGGCAGTATTCTTTATCTTCACATTGTGTGCTTTGTGGACTCCTTCACACCTTCCGCAACCAAGAGTAATTTATGCTAGTCTGAATCATGCAGCATCAGATGTTACATTCAACTTTAAGGAGTGTCATCCCCATTGTGTTAGTTAAAACATAAGAAAACAATTATGCATGGACATGACCGTCATAACACAACTATATTGTCAATTATACATAACATGTCAACTACATGTTTCGGCCACTACTACTTTTGGCCATCATCAGGTTAGATACAATTATCGGAGAGAACTACACAATATATGATGGTACAGTATAATAATCACTGTTGATGTAAGTAAAGGGGGACAAGATCTCGAACATTATGAAATCATAGACGTGACATGAAAATGTATATATCTACATATTAAACCTTCTGCACAAAAGCCCTCCAACTCTTTTGTAAAGAGATCTCGCCCCCCTCTATTTACACCAACACTGATGGTTATACTGTTATCACATAATATTGTGTAGTTTTCTCCGATAATTGTATCCAACCTGATGATGGCTAAAAATAGTATTGGCCGAAACATGTAGTTGACATGTTATGTATAACTGAAAATACAGTTGTATTATGACAGTCATGTCCATGCATAATTGTTTTATGTTACATTCAACTGTACTGCAGCAAATAAATTCAGCATGTCACAACTGGGAAATCCTTACACGAAATCACACCTCTTATTACACCATAAGAAGTGTTATGCCTATTGTAGGAACAGAACATACCACCCTTTTTATTGTAGTGCAACATAGACTTAAAAAAAAAAACTGAACTTACGCTAACTGCAACTGGGGCATATACACCTTTGTAAACTAAGCCTGTGTGGGCTTCCACAGTTTTGACACTGCATGGGTGTTATCATTTGTAAGTATTCACAAAACTGCACCCTGCCTTAGTTTACAACTTGCATTCTTCCTTCATCTGTTGCAAACAAAGAGCTCAATTGTTCCAAATTCCATAAACCACAATTCCATTCAGTCTAAACCACAAGTAAAAACTTGCACATGGGTTTCCTTTGATACATCACAATAATAACATCTCTGATGGCAAACACACACACAGTTTCCTGTGATCTTAAAATATACTGTTTTAAAACATGTGAATCCTTGTTAAGTGTTGTACATAAAAAAAGTACACAGAGAATATGTGAACACTTCCACATTACACCACCCAGACAATTTGCATCATTCCTTTAGCAGTCCAACAGTGAATGATGAATTTAAAATCAATGGTTCCCAATCTTCCTGACCATATAAAATGGGCACAGGTGGAGCTTGTGCCATGCTATGACGGCATATAAAGAAGTGACAAGACAGCACAACAAATCTTAACTGCACCACTAGATGTGAGGCAAGGGGTCAGCTTCATGCCTGGGAAAGTTTACCCCTTGCAAGGTGTACCTGGTACCCACTGAAAAGGATCTTGTGTGGGCTTAAGCCAGTCTCAGCACTATGGAATTCTCTTACCCCTGCCAAGAAAAAGCCCATCATTCCTCAGACATCCAGCCTCTAGGCCTAGTCATATACTGACTGGGCCAGCATTAATAGAAAAGGATTTTATTGCACTATGAGAGCAGACATTGCTGTTAACATGGTGCAATAAGATATCATACAGTTTCTCACCCTCCAACTGATAATGGTCATGTCTTTGGCTAATATGCATGTATTTACATAAACTACAGAAAACTTCACAGCTGTCCTACACAACGTATGCTTTTGAGCTATAACAACACTAATCTATGTGCATGAATGTGAGGAAAGAATAGTGAAAGCTTTTTAGAACTTTCCATAAAAAACAATATGCTTTTACTCCTTTGGTTATGCAATTAGGTTTCTATCTTATCCTTCATAAACTAATATGAAAAGCATGTTTTCAATCATCTCTCAAACTGATGTTTGCTCTACACAGATAACTCTTAAGCTGTTCTGATAACATCAAAGAGACAAGAAAATATTCAAATACAATAAAATATTGAGTACACAACCATAACTGTCTCACATGTAATCAACATGTCACAAACTAAAGGTGTTGTACACATGAAAGAATCACGCACTAAATATCAATTCAACTTGACATATGGGAGAGAAACTCAGTACTACTATAAGTAGGGGACATAACAATATTTGCATCATAGAAGCTCAGTTCATATTAAATACACTGTTTGTACTTTTGTCAATATTCCATTTTGACTGTGTACCCAATTACATACTTGATGGCAGTGGGGCATCAGTGTTCAGGTACTTCCAGCTACTATGACGGGTGTGGAATGTCACTGAGTGAAATACACAATATTTTAATTAGTGAACAAGCATAACATGACGAGTACCTCTAAACCATGTACCTGCTGTGACCTTCCTTCAGACTTAACAGTACTGAAACACGGGAAAGGTGCTCAGTTGTGTTATGAGTGAAACACAGCACATGAACAATGCAATACTTCTGAAATGTACCAAGGAAAAAAGTCCCTGAAATTTCTGTAAAAATATCCTGCATCAATAAGCCAAGAGTGTGGTGTAAATGAATCTACAGAATAGCTGAAAAGTACTGAATACAGGTTCAAGGTGGACAAAAATAAAATACAAAAACCTGCTGCTCTTAGACGATACATGGTTTAAACGAAACAGGAATATAGTTTAAACGAACCAGGAATATAAAGTCAACAAAAAGCAATGATCCAAAAAGTTGCGATTGTGGTGCACAGTGTGTGTCTGCAAAATCATTCCATACTTCAAAGAAACAAATTCAGACCATTACACTTAATCCTGACACCATTAGTCAGAGAATTAACAGATGAAGAAAAAATGTGTGACAACCCACATCCTCTGCAAGAAGTGTACAATGTTCGCAGCAAAACTGTTAATATTACGTGACAAGCACTCCACCATGCTTTTTTAAGTTCCATTTTCAAAAACGTGAGAGCCATGTCTGAAAGCTGGAGGTTTGGACCTCACAGTTCCTCTGAAATAAGGTTTAGATAAACTTCAGGAGAAAAAGGACTCTAAAATCAAGGTCGATGTGAGCTTCCTATTCTATACAATGAAGCTCCTGTGACAGCAGGGGGTGCTAATGGACACAATCATGGACAATCTCTACAGTTTGCACATACAGGCATTGAAAAAATTTTGAAACATTAACTTTGAAATAGCAGAATTCATGTTTTGTTGCTGTTCAAAGCAAGCACACAGACAGGTGGCAGGGGTGCTGTGGGGTGTGCTGGGTGGCAAAATGGAACATTATATATTGGGGGGGGAATGGACTTTCTGAGCTCAAAAATTTCAAATTATGCCAAATGAAAGAATATTCCATACCTAAGTGTAGCTTTTTAAGCTCATAATTTGTTGTGGGCACCAGAAAACTTAGCTACACCAATGGTTCAGAGGAAACTAAACAAACACTGTTCCGATTAATTCACTTTCAGTACAATTTTGTACAGGTGTGTTCTTTAAAACATTCTTGTCAAATACAAACCACATACCCTACAAAGAAAATACAGAAGTCCATCTGTCACCCAGAATACATGGGGGGAGGGCATAGTCCAGATTACCTGTGAATCCAGATCACCGGGCAGGACAAGAAATAAAGAGAGCTACGACACTCAACAAATCACATCCTTAAAGCTGACAATGTAAAAACTGGCGGACTCTTCCCGTTTCACACACGCTACCAGCCATCTCAAAGTAAGAACTCTCTCAGATGCCCCCCCCCCCCCAAGTGATGTGGACAATGACCAGATCACTGAGCGAAAACAGAGGGTTACAGCTGGCTCAGAAATGTTATAATGTCCGGGAATCTGGATTACTGAGAGACTACTGTACACTGGGGTTCTGGTTGCAGCTGAAGGCCCTTTTGTAATGCCTAGTTCAGTAATATGGCCAACTAACAGGTAGTGGCACATGATTTTCACACCTTATACACTGAAGAGCAATACAGCCAAAAGGTTACAAAACTTTCATCCTCTGCTTCTTTGATGCCCTATGAAATACATTAACCTTTTAAGCACCGAATTAAATCCCATCTGCTATATGCTGGCATTATTAGGAGCTCACCATATTCTCCACGTTAGCAGGATAAGGGTTATGCATGCAGCAGTTAATATTAATTTTACAGCAATCCTTCAGTGGGAGCACACGAAAGTGGTTGGTTGAGGCACTGTGCTACAAACCTGAAGGTCCTGGGTTTGATTCCAGATGTTGTAATTGGAATTTTTTATAGACATAATACTTCCCAACTCACTATGGCCCTGCAGTTGACTAAGCCTATAACAGAAGTAAGTAGCAGGAACATTTCCTGGGGGTAAAGATGGCCAATGCAGAGGACTGACCTTACCAACTGCATGTGCCGACTGTCATGAAATCTGGGAGCCTCAACCTCCTAGAACCCTCAGGGCCTCTCCAGGCTTGTACAGGAATTGCTTTACCTTTTACTAATCCTCAGTGCAGATGTGCACATTGCAGCTTCTGCTTCATGGTACTTGCAGTATACAACACTCATGTTATGGAACTATAACCTTTAACCACTGCAAGGAATACTTTTAAAGTTTAAAATTAACCCTCTGTTCCTCCTAACGTAGGAACTCAATCTTCACACACACACACAATTAACAAGTATTCATTAAGCCCTCAATATGGAAAGTGGGATGAAAAACAAGACACTTTGCCTTGGAAAATCCAATGCTATACTCTTAAGCAATTATAAACAAATGACAATTGGTAACGCACAAAATTGTGTTTGTATGTGCTGCTATTAACTAATTGTGCTCTATGGCACACGTCATTAAATCTGTGAAGGTACAGTTCGTCATCTTGACCTGTAAAAGCTTCCTGGTGATTGCACCTCCTTCTCCAACTTTCAACAGTCTGTAACGAAAAATAACATTAGAAAGTTAACCTTATGAAACAGCTATTTTACCATTTCTTGTTCATTACACACCACTAAGGGAAATGGAGTAATTTCAGACAAGATAAATGAGCTTTGTGTATTGAATTATAAAAAAATGTCGCACAATTCTGTATGGCTGACCCTCACAACATGAACATTACAATTGTATTCTGTACCTCCACTCTCTAAAGTTAGCCCTCTGGGCATTCCTGCACTTCAAACGAAGCCCAAAATTCTGCTTTATGGTACAACAGCCAGTTTGCTTTAAAAAAAAAAAAACCATAGCACGGAAAAAGCTTCCTTGGTTTGCCTACAGCATATTTATAATATCTGGCATTACAGTACTGCAAATTCATTCCTGCCTAACTTTGAAAATGGTAGTTTTCTCTAGGCTCTATCCACACATTCTGGTTAAATCTATTTAGTAACACTTCATTCAAAAATACAAACACACAAACCTCAATATTGTTGAAAATGATGAATCATACTGCTCCAAACAGCAAAGGCATTTCCACCCTGCCAGTTCATCCATCAGTTTATCAGAGTTACAATATTTAATCACTGAATGAAATCACCTACAACTGTTCACCATTCACAGAAAACTTTGTTACAATATTCAACACCATTTACTACACTGAACATTTAGTCTTGTTCTCTCCCTTTACATAATTGTACACTCATAAACATCACCAATCTGCACGGGCACTAGCAATTTCTGCATGTCCTCCAGGGCTCCTTTACTTCACAAGGACTCCATCCCTTTACATAATTATACACTCATAAACATCACCACAGTGCACAGGCACTAGCCATTTCTGAATGTCCTCCACAGTTCCGTTACTTCACAAGGATTCAAAACTGAAGAAATAAAGTTAATGGTTTGTATGTGTTACAAAACAACTAGTCTCCAATGAAATTCCAAAATCATCTGCCCATATATGCACTATCAGTCAACATTTTCATGACAATGAATTCAGTACAATTCCTTATAATATCACATACAAATCAAATTATATGAAAAAAGGGGAACAGAAATATTGTAATATTCGGTGGGCTTCATTGAATGGGCCTAATTCAACCAGCCATGCATGTTTTGAAGGATCTAAAACCTGACTTTATCAGAGAAGTGTCTGCAAGCATCAAATGCCTGACTTAGCCAAGCATATAAATGTATCAAATTCCTACACTGACCACATGACTGTGCAAGTTCCCCAAAAATCATGTGTGACTGAAAACACACAGACACACACGCAACTTCCCAAGGACTGAGGTTACAGATCTGTCACTGTCTTTTCCTCCAATCCAGGCACTAAAGACCTCAATGAGAGGTACCTCATTCTATCTGCACCAACAACATTTGTCACATGTTGAAAGCAGCAAGGCTGTGATATGTGACTCTTTGCCGGCAAGGGCTGGGGTTTTGGAGTTGGTCGCTGCTTCCTTCCCCGCCTGCCTGGCACAGACAGACTTATATTCTCTGGGCATGCTGTCAGCCTCTCCACATGGCCCCACATTTCATCTGCAGCCACTGGTGAATCAAAGCTAAGTCCCACAAGAACGCTGTGGTCTGATGACAAGTGCATGGTGTGGAATGCTTGGCCAGCAACACGATATGAGCTGAGGTTGTCAATTATGTCTTGCCAGAGTGTGAAGCAGGTCCCTCGTTCTGCCAGGACAATCTGGATGCGGCGCTTGTTTCGGGACCTGGTCTCACCACTGTCCAGGACCACCACTGGGATGCCTGCATAGTGCAGTTCCCACTGTCCCTCGCAAGAGGTGGCACCCACATACAGGTTTGCCAGAGAGCCACACACAAACACCTGAAATTGAGTAAACTTTTCAAAATATGTTGCACAAATTAGCAGTTTCTGTGGAAAACTTTCAGGGTATGATATGTGCTTAGAGCATTCCTGTTCTTGCTTTATGATTTCTTATTCATGCCATGGAAGTAAGTCTCATGGTTCAAACCCTCCCACATTTATTTCGACCTGCTACGCTCCCCTCTCCACTCATCTAGCCATTTAGATCACACAAATGGTGGTCATTACGGACTACCTCACCTTTATTGGAAAGCACAACAAGCTGACCAAAAAGACAGGAAGACTAAATGGGGTAGGAGGAGACAACGTGGAAAGGCACAAGCACTGTCACTCTCACTCTCAAAAACTGCTTATTGAGTGTATTCAAAGCTATCCTCCATATCTGGATTCCATCTCCTCACTCCACATCAGGCCATGCCTCATGCTGTGGTGTTTCAGATCCACACTACATGAATGAATCACTTTTTAAAAATTTCATAATCATTAACCGACAGCACACCACACCATTAAGCACTATCCCCTGTCCCAGTATACTGCTCACAAACAATTTCCAACATTCTCTCATCTCCTTTCGGTCTGCCAAGTGCAAAGTTTCCAAAATTCTATCTATATCAGGTGAGCATTGTATTCCAGCTCTGATCCACTGCCTTTGTGTACGACTACCTTCCAGCCCACAAAGCAAAACGAAGGGGTTATGCTTTATCATACGTGTACCTGAGTCTTGAGGCCTCTAAAAAAAGTCTCAACTTGCAGCCGCTCCTGGTCTGTAACTTGGAGCCTTTCTTCGGCTGTGGAACTGCTACTGCTACTGCTGACATCTGTTGCCGTTTCAGAGCCATCAAGTGAGCTTACGCGACGCCGGTTCTGCTTCTGCCCTAAGACTCCGTGGTAACAGTCGTATTTACTCGTCAGATGTCGTACCGCTCGTTCCTCTGCAGAATCCTCGGGATGGCGCTTCTCGAGCTGAGGACAGGATCCGTACACGAGACCCCCGGGTTTCATGGTTACTTAAATCTGCAAAATTCAAATTCATCTAACTTCAAGTGGTCACGCAAATTGAGTAAACAATTTTCCGAATGCGATATTTGATAACAATAACCCTTTCGTGTTCGAATCCAGTTACTCCAGGCAGTGGCGTAGCCGGGTGGGAGGGTGAGGGGTGCCAGTGACGCGGTCGCCCCGGGCGACACAGTTCATCAAAATGAATACTTGATGTGACAAAAAAAAATTCCATAACTCAAAAGATTTTAATTAAGCCGAAGAATACGAAATCCAACAAAATGCCGTGATCTTTTATATTAATAATTCGTAGTAGGGGGCAGACACTGTGATTACTCACCCCGGTCGACAACAAAAACCCTGCTACGCCACTGATTCCATATGCAAATGTTACAAGCTAATTAAACTACAGGTATCGCACTGCACAGTCCGACCATATATATATATATATATATATATATATATATATATATATATATATATACACACGTTTTATACATATATTCTCACTAAGAAAAATGTTTTTCACACACGTGAAAAGTATGTACTCTG
>Ga0123357_10008256_pt1 | contig 12987 bp, 7 predicted proteins | sample TergutEmb28metaG_FD_89873 | JGI IMG/M metagenome (GOLD analysis project Ga0123357, IMG submission 89873) | Embiratermes neotenicus P4 segment gut microbial communities from Petit-Saut dam, French Guiana - Emb289 P4 | ecosystem: Host-associated > Arthropoda: Insects > Digestive system > Gut ...
ACTACATGTTTTGGCACTTAAATGGCCATTGTCAGGTTTTCTTCAAGAGAACCTGATGATGGCCAGTAAGTGCCGAAACATGTAGTTTTTCTAGTTATAGTCATTAAAACATCTTAATTGACATAGTTGTGTTTGACTTAATTGACACAGTTGTGTTTGACTACATACCCTATCCAGTTTCCACACATGCAACGGGGATGACACAATTCAAAGTTTATTAGATGTCATTTGAATTAATATGCATTTCACTATAAAATTTGTTTTAATCACTGTGAACTAAAAACATTATTAAAATTATGTCCTTTTGCCTTATATGTTTTTATCTTATTAAAAATAGTTTCCTTTATTCCCTGGGGTAAGACGTCACATGTTATGCGTACATTTTCATTATCTTATTTTAAGCCCACTGTAGTGCTCCAGTTTTAAGTAAAATGATGTATTGCATTTCCATTAGCAAAATACACTGTGTATATATTTCTTGGCTTTCTGGGTAATTCAATGGCCATATGAACACATGCGTGTAGTATGAATATTCTATCCTTTACTGGGATGACATGAAATAGGGAAGTAAATGGACCTATTCAATGCTTCCTTTTTACAGAACTGATGTTACCTATTGGGCCTAATACAGGCACACAGAATACTGACACTTCTTCTAGCAAATTCTGTGAAATCTCTCAAAGTCCACCATACTCAGCTCACAGCAAACCACTGTTACACAGCTCAACAACCACACACACAAATGTCTTAAAATATTATTTTTCTCCTGTTTCAGATGAACCACAGAGTTGTGATGAACCGTATTCCCTCTAATGGAAATGCTGCAGTGGAATAATAGTATTGGTTTTAAACATATTTTGGAATGGTATGTAGTTTTGTTGAAATGTTACACTATTGGTACAATGTGACATTGAAATAAGATTAGCTTGGTAGTGTCTTTCAATAAAGTGATTGTTACTATATCTTGAAGAAATGTGCTAGTGAAGTACTGGAATTACAACTGAAAAAGAAGGGTATTTTACAGAATTCTGACCATGCTATGTGTATCTATATTAATGCTTCCATAGGAATGCCAAATTACAATACCATGTGCAAGGATGTTCACGGAGGCATGAGACATCTAAAAATTCGTGGCTGTTCATGATGCAGAAAACCAAGCCCTAGAATGAACACACTCATGTTCACTGTAAGGTAATTGTTACTGAACACATATTGAGGGTTCTTGCTTTATATATCTTGCTTCAATTAATAAAATGAATGCAGTCTTGGTTTGTATGTTATTTCTTCTGGTAAGACTGTAGTATGAGTTGAGGGATGCTGTTATAATGCTAATGAAATTTCAGTGCTCTGATTGGCTGTTTGTTATTTGGTTGCAGAGGATACACTGCCTTGCAAACATGCTGATGAACTCTACAGGTAAGAAAGACAATGAAAATTATTACAACCACAACTTAAAAAAAACTGTTTTCTGTCCATAGCCAGATAAAGCCAGTCTCTCACCTGATAGGCACTTTTTCTAAGATTCATTGTTCTTCCATCTACATTTATGTCTCTCAAGTTCATTCTTCCCTTCAAGACTTGAGACATACATTTTGTGTGCATTTCTTATCTGTTCCTAGTATGATAGATGTTGTGAAAGAGATCCATGGAACTTTTAAATGATTTTCATTTTTGTTTAACTGGCCAATCACTATTCTTCGGCTTCTATGAACACTACTTTCTCTTTCAATAAGTGGGATATATTTGATACACACAATCTTCAGTACAGTTATTATTTGTAATGATTTTGGACTTATTGATGGAAACAAAACGTCTGTGAAACACTTGAGACTGGAATATGATGGCACTCACAATTTTGGGAAGTTAACATATCTTTACAAAAAATCTGTGTGAAGAACACATATTTGCTATTCTTTAAAAACTAAATGTGTCTCTTTACAAAGCAGGAAACAACATCCTCTAACACAGCAACATAGTTTAAGCAAGAGACTTTGAAATACAGTGACACATTATTGCCCCTATGTATAATGTTAACTGAATCTCCTCCTCACTGCAGTTCTACTTGATTTTGAAAATGAAGCTGAATGATGTACAATATCTACAAGTGACATAACATTATGCATACTTCAATAGACAGATTACTGGCATAAGATTCAGTGATAAAAAGGAGTACTACATGGCGTACCAGCATATTTTTACCCAATTCAGAATTGGTGCACCCATGGGAGGGGGGAGGGGAAGCTCCCCCCTCTCAAAGTGAGATTTAAAAAACACAGATTTTGTAGTTCTGATTACAGCAAAGGTTTCACATGATTTATGCTGCAACCTAAATCATCTACTGAAACTGGATGATGACTAGTACATTGGAATATTGAAAAATACATAAAAACTTAAAAATATGTAATTTTTTTCTTTTTGAGTTAGTTACAATTTTCACCATAACCTGCCTAGATGTCAGCTTGGAGATTTTGACATGATTTTCAGAACAGAATTTTTAAATCAAGCATAAATTATATGTAGCCTCAGGGTCAGAGCCTCCCAAGAAAAGTTTGGTGTGTGCCTATGCAACTGATCACCCCTGCCATGCTAAGGTTAAATAATGTAGTGTGGGAAAAGTAATTCATAAAAAAGAAACATTTTTTAGCTTATATATGCATTTTTTTCACAATTATGCATTTGACAACATTTGGATAGCAAGTCAGGATATAAACTGTCAGTAACAACAATTGTCATTATAAAAATGTTTTCTTCCTTCATAATATAAAAAGGTGAAAACACATTCAACATTTTAGATGACAAACACTGTTGCAGTACACACCATTCACAGACTGTAATACACGATAAATGATGAACACATTTTGCAAAACCTACTAGTGAAATCTGTGTACTCCATTTGCATTTAATTTTGAAATGGAGCATTTAACACATCCACACATTCTTCATGCATTATATGCATTATATGCACCCCTGTACAGCAAAATACCACCAAGATAGTAAATTAAAATTTCTACTCATGTTATAAAAAACGGCCTATAAATGATCGTTTAAGACAAAAATAGTTGCTGCCACATTTCATATATTTAAGTTATAAATTTACTTAATGGAATTTAATGAAAATCAATATTGAGGGTCCACACTTGAAGTTGCCAGGCAGATTTAGTTTTGGTTCATATGGACCAAATATAATATAAATCAAACTCAAATATTTTTCTCAACAATGGCTCATTGTATGAATCAAATTGTAGACTACACAAGTTACAGATTTTATTAGTGTAAGACTTTATTTGGCATGTTTTTTAAAATATTTTGAATTTATTTAGTAGAATAAGAGGTCAAATGGTCACTGTAATATTTGATTTGTTGATTACTCTGTTAATAACAGAATTTGTGATTATAAGCATAGTGTTAATTAACTCTGTCAACACTAGACCTATATTTGCATTGAGTATTTTAATCATAGAGAGATATACATTTCTTCACTTCTGACTACCGCTGTATATGATATTTTGCTGACAAGTGGTGACATTTCAGCATGTTATGCACTACCTTTGCCTCCACCTCAGAATGAAGAAAACTGTGCCATAAATAAGAAAGAAAATGATTATGTTAAAATTCACACACATTCCAGCATAATTGAACGTGTATTATGTACAGCTCAGACATGCATATATACAAGAGAAAACTGGCACAACACACACACACACACACACCCACCTGACAAGTTTATGTACAAGAAACAGTATCTTGTAGTTACATTTTGAACATAGTGTATCAAAATTGCTTCTGTGAACACCTGTATTTAAGGACATCTGGATTCATTACAGATATGACTTAATATCTAATCTAGACTTCACTTTATTACCTTGAATCTTAGTTTGTGTAAATGATTTTATACTTGATGATGTGAAAACATGGCACTTTCTCTGTATCATCATACAGGTAAGGAATGTTATTGTGGTGATCCCACTTGGCAGTAAAACTGTTAATTTGTGACTTTGGTTGGTCTGCTTGTACAGCTGTATTTTATTTTCTCTCTGTGGAATGTCAAAACTCCCACTCTGCTCATAATTCTGTACTCATTTCGTGAGCTATTTCCTGTACACCATTATTTGCACTGGACTGTTGTGATGTGTTTGTAGCAGGCTCAGTCACATTACTGCTAGGGGCTGCCTTATGCATTGGTGAACTAACTTGTGCTGGATCTTGTGATTCGTCATCTTCTCGAATTGTGGCTGTGTCATTGGTCCAACAAGAGCCAATCACCGTGCTTGTCTGCAACAAACATATCAGACCAGGAATAAGTAGTGAAGTTTACTAAAAAATGAAGAGAATTCACCAATATTACAAACTTATTACCATAACTTTTAAGCACCTAAAGGATTTAAATAAGCAATTAAAATAAAATTACTATTTTAAAATCATGCTACCCAGAAATTATGATTACATGAAAATAAAATAAAATGCACAATGATTATGCTGCATGGTATGTCATTAAACCACTAATCTCACAATAACAACAGTTTAACAAATCAACATCCCATTTTTGGTTATCTTTTTTCATGGTTTGAAATAGGGACTATTAGTTGAAGGCAAAATGAACAAATATATGTTTTCTAATCTTTTCCAGTAAAATGTTCGAACCATTAAATACTTCCCATGCTATGCATGAGATATATAGCACTTCAAGACTGATCCTTCTCTTCTGTACATCTTTGTTATATAATAATATTAGTGAAAAGAAAATGTCAGCAGTACTGAAGCTAATCATGTGCAACCTGCACAGTGAATTTGTACATGCCTAGGAAATCATTAAATAGAACAGTGTACTATCTTTTCCTGAAAACCCAAACATGAAAAAGGTTAATATGTCACCATCCAGATCCCTTCTGAAGTTGCCTTAACTATCAGAGAAACAATGGCATACATAATTATTACATATTTAAACTTTCAAAACAACTTATGCAAATAGTAATGTTTCAGCTATGGTAATGAATTACATCTGCATCAACTGGAATGCAATAAGTTCTAAATCATCAGTGAAGGCTATGGGCACACCTGTGCTATTGGTTAACCACTGAGTATTTTTGCATCTCAAACATCAGCAGGAGGTAACAGCAGATGTGCAGGCAAGGACTCATTACAGCTGCTACATTAGGTGTGCAGTTCAGGTACAAAGTGATATGTTCCTGAATGCCAGGCAGCAAGGGACAGATGCTCAACAGAGGAAGATGAATGCAAGCAGCAGGCAAGCAAGCAGGTGAGCAGGCAGTGGGGGTCAGATACTCACTGGTACGTGCTTTGTATGAGAGGTGAGAGGATTAGCTCTAAGCTGGCTGAGCGCGACCTCCGCAGCTCCGTGGTCATCGTGAGTCCTGCGTCGCCCCCTCCCCGGAGGTCCCCCCAGCCTCCTCGTCTCGGTCGTGCGTCCGTTACTCCTGTCGTCTGCTGCATCATCATCATCATCATCACACAACCAACAAGCTTAGCTCTGAAGCTCAAACACAGGCCCTCAGCCATTCTGCTAAGGAATCCCACATTCTAACGATCCTTTGCTAGAAGCTTCTTTCCATTTTTGGAACAGGATATGGAATTTCTTTAACTGTTCTGCAGACATAAAACTCTCATTCCAAAGCATAAAGCCTAGATTAATAATCCACGTTAAGTTCTGTAGACTTCTCCCTTCCCTACAGTCCAAATACTCTACACCTGAAAACTATACAATAGGCCGTCACATTTAAAATTGGTATGTTCCTTTTTGAATATGTTATAATGTGTATTTGTGTCTAGTAGAATACATTATTGTTCTCCTGTACCTGCATCAGAGATACTGTATATCAGGTGAAAGAGTTTGAAGTAATGTCATACCAGTCCCAGTCTGTTGAAGTCTGTACAGTCTGTTAGCATGTAATTGTAGATGGGGTTAATAACTATTTCTACTTGTGAAAGCAATGCAAGGAGAAAGGATGCATAATGCACTAAGAGTATCTACTGTAAAGCTATAATGCAATAATTAAGATTAAAATAAAGAGAAGTTCCAAGGCACAAAATAAAAAAGTTTAAAATTCCATCAAGCAAAGTCACAAGAACAAAGAATGTGGAAAATATAAAAGTAATATTACATTGAAACTGTGGCAATACCTCATGTACTGTAAAACTGAAGCAGCCGTGCTTGAATTGAACAATAACACTTCTATGAACAACTTCTGCATGAAGTATTTCACAGCCATATCACAAATGCAATACTCACATTAAATTTATTGGAGTCCCTGAGAATGCCAGAAGTGTTGGGTTGGTGACCCCTGAAGTAAAGTGGGCCTCTTCTAGTACTTCCATCCCCACTGCGGGTGCTTCTTACACTCCCACTCCAATTATTGTTAATGTTACTAGCATCAGTAGGAGATGTAGTATTAGGCAGAGTGCGGTAGGTACCCATGGGTGGAGCCCCAGGAGACATCCAAGCTAAGCCGCCACCATCACTGGAAGCCCCAGTCACCAACCTGTCACTCCCTTTCCCTCTTGCCCTTTGGTCATTCCAAATTCTATGTACAGTTTCTGGATCAGGAGTCATATGGGTTGAAGATACCCGCATTGAGCTGAAGGGGTATAGCCGAGTCTGGACTGGGGCCCCAATGCGGGAATTAATGGCACTTGTACTCACTAAAGTAGGCAGTGGAGGTTGTGAAGAAGACAGATTTGTGGTCTGTGCATATCTTGGGCCTTCACTCAACCTGCAACATATGCACATCACATGTCTACATTACTTCAGGACAGGTTCTGAGTACTGAAAAGCAGCAATGTTTATCAGCAGCATCAGCCAAATGAGAAAGTACAGGATAGTGCTAAGTATAGTTAGATATTCTTATAAAATATTCAACACTGTTTGTAATTATATTATAAATTGAATCTAATACAGTATATAAATATAACAATCCTCATTAACAGTAATTTCCAATCTCAGTTTGATGAGAACATACAGTTGTATGTGATATTTAATATGGATAATTACAATTACAGTAAATTTACAATTAAGAGTAGTAACTGAGTCCTGGAAACCTCAAGTATAAGTAAACTGATTTTGTTGGTGAAATTATGGACGCATGAAACTTCTTCAGTTATGTGAATACTGGTTGCCTTGTGCAAATGACCGAGATGAGGAAGGTGTATAGTAAAATGGGATTGGCTTAGCAAGTGAGAAACAATAACACTGTTTTACCTGTACTTACAGTACGAGGACTGTAAATGCTGCGACATCCATCACTAGGTGATCTGGAAAGCTCTATTGATAAGAAACTGACTGACAGGTCAATAACGTTTCACTGTTCTACCAATTGGTAGCACCCTGCACTGATTCTGAGATTTCAGTGACCAATTATTAGTGTGTTGTTTTTTAATTTTAAGTATACACCACAGTACGTAAGTGATGATGGAAACTAATACAAAATGCGGCAAGAAAACATGCGATGCAATGTCAAATGACAAATTAAGTGGTTAGAGTGTCCCTCAGTTTGCTGGACACTACAATACATATTATGCACACCATTTAAATATCTTGAAAACTTAGATATCTGGCAACACTTTGGTTCCAGAGGTGCCAGAGATTTCAAATTTTACAATATGAAGTTTCAGAGCATCTGGCTGTTAAGTTGCATTTATACTTCATAATTTTAATTATATTGTATTGTATTTATGGCTATGAGAAATATTTCTGTCGTCACTTACTTTGTCTTAGAAACTGAAACTGCAACATCTCTGGAAATGTTGAAACTTTAGTATGCTCCCGCAACTACATACTGAGTAATCTGTATGGAATACTTTAAGGTTGAAGATGAATACTTTAAGGTTGAAGATGTTCAGTTTGAGTGTCTGTTTTTCAACAGAATTTGACCTTCACTAAAACTTACCAGGTAAACACAAGATATGTGTATCTGAGCCTCATACACAACTAACATACCTACAGCTCCCTGTGCACACACCATGAAGGCATATGGGGGAATACAGGTATAGTTCTACTTAAACTTAACCTTGACACTAGATGGAGAGAAGTGATCAACTTCACACTGCAGTCACTTTACCATTCTGGAAACAGCCACTAGGACTGACTGAATAGGTGGCTGAGTGGGACACAGATCCAGTCTGGATGTTTTGCAGAAAAGAAAAATCTCTTGGCCCTGCTGGGAATTGAACTCCAGATCATCCACCTCATACTACACTAACTAGACAATCCCACCTCAAAGCTATAATGAAATATTTCTTTACAAAAATTATTCTTCACACACACACACACATACACACACACACAAAATATGTACAAGGTATACAATACAGATCTCATTATGATCTACACATTTTATTTCCAAAACCTTTCCAATATGGAGAATTTCTAAAAAAAATATAAGAAGTGTAATAATATGTGATCCCAGTGAGCACTTTGCCACTATGTCGATATACAATGTTCATTCTGAACAACAACAAAGACTAACCTCTCACTGTTGTATGGGCTATATTCATGTGACTCAGCACTAAGACCAGAGTCTGAATGCTCATGGCTACTGAGATGTGTGCTCTTCAAATTGTTGATATTCAGCCTGTGCTGCTGTAACTGCTGTTGTGTCAACTGGCGAAGGTGACCATTGAGTAGTGTTCCTGGATTATCATACAATGCAGAACCTAGCGCACGTATTGCAGGCAAAGGTGGACGTGTTCCACCATGAGAATACAAACTTGCATACTCCAGACTTGTCCTGAAATATAACAGAGAATCTTGCAATGAAATTTCTAAAGCTCACATGTACAAGAAAATATCTATAAAACTTAAAACAAAAAGATACATTTAATGGAAGAAAGTCTTTTAATAATACAACATTTCTGTATAAGGAAAGGGAAAAGTATTATTTGGAACGAGGTTTTTACAGGTGTGTAGCCAAGTCATCTCCCCTTCTTGAATAGGATTTTGTAAATACACATGTTGGAGAAATGAATTTTATCTTCTTGTATATACCAAAATGAACAGAGTATGGTACAGCTTTTTCAGCTCTCAACCAATAGTTGTATGGTAATTCTATGCCATTAGGAATAATGGACATGAAGTACATATAGTGTTTATTGACATACTCATATCAAGCAAGATGTCCATAAATTAATACAGCAATAATGGTACACCTATGACATACTGTATGTGTAACAGTTCCAATATTGACATTACACATCGTATGTTACTGATTAGGATGTATTCACTTTTTGTCTTACATGCAAATTCCTCAGGCAATAATTACAACTCTTTCTTCTTCTGTTATTAATGTTTTGTTAATTTTACATTAAATAATTGCTTGAAAATTTTAGATGCAGTAAGCTTACAACAGTGTGTGTAACTGGCAAGATTAAGATTTCATGTCATTTTACAGTTAACATATCTTCTTCAGAGATGATTTCATGAAATGAGAACTTTTGAAGTATTAATTATTACTAAAGTAATTTGCAGACTCTCAGCTCTAGAAACTGCTGGTTGCACATTTTATTTTAGCCCCTATGTGTGAAAAACATATAACATGCAGGATTGCAAGCCATCAACCTGCCCCAAACAAGTATATCTCATTGTACACAGCAGTTATGTTGATAGAAATGGCTGTGAAACATGAAACTGTATAAGTCAAGATGTTTTCCATATAAACATACATAGTTAAAAGACATGAATTATGTTCCTACACATATTATTTTTATTAGACATGTGTGATAGTTACCTGTTTTTGTAATTTTAGGCCGAAATAACATGAAAATGTAACTTAAACACAAACATGGTATATCCTGAGCAAGGTAAATGGTTATCTGTCCTGTTAGTGTGCTCTTACCTATGAAATCATTGAATTACAGACTTTCCCATTATATATATACATATATGTCTCACAGGATCATTCTCATCTTCAGGCTCATGTCTTCCAAAACAAAATGTTAGTATGTAAGTATTTACATTAAGGTTGAACGTGTGTTAGAGTCAAATTAATGAACACAACATATTTCAACAACAGTTTAAAAAATATGTTGCTGCAAATCCCACTAAACATCTGATACATGGAATACATCACTGGTTACTCTATGTATTGTTCTGTCACTAAGCAGTAGCTGTGGTAACAGTGTGTAGGCAGTATTGGTTGTTGGAACATTACCAGTTAGGCCTAAATGATCTTCTGAGCCATTTTAAAAAATGGAGTTGCTGTGTGTAAATGACATTCTTTAAGCCCTTTATTGTCATTGCCCAAATTTCCATCATTCAGTATGTTATTCAGTTGACTCTCATATCGCTTGTTTGGCTCTTTGAAATCTCATGATTGTGTTAGAGATAAAACAATTATTTTTTGTCTTTACTAATAATTCAAATTAAAAAACTTAGGAAGTTGTGTTGATGTTAAATTTACGTACGTCAGGGGGTACTTCTTTGTGGGGAGCCACAACATTAAGGGGGGATGTCATCAACAGTGGAAAACATGTATGTATGAAAACAAAGTGGAAATACATAAATAAAGCAATGCTTTTACAACATAACAGTCAGCAGAGGATATGTATACCACATTAACAATGCCATTTGCCATCACACTATAAATAAGAAGCAATCAGGCATTCAACAGTGATTACACCATAGTTCTCATGCTTAGTCAACAGTCACAGATGCTAATGTACATTCCCAGGTGAAATCCAATGACAATGGAAACAGATATTTGAAATTACTTTATTAACCTGAAAATATTAAAGAAATGTTAAGTAGATTTATATAAGAAATAACATAATTTGAGACCAGATATGAACAGGCACAACATGAACTCTGTGTTGGTGTTAGGTCAACCTCAAACAGAGGGTGTGTGAGGAAATAATACTTTCCTACTCATACATCAGTCAAATGAGCAAATGTGTCTGGAAGGTTATCTTGAGAGTTATTTATACTGAAAGACTGAACAGATTTGTATGGGAATTTCCACTGCTGAAAAAATATTACGTTGTTAAAGAATATTTGGATATATTCAGTTACTACTACATTTGGGTGACCAGCAGTTTACAGCAGAAAAGTGCCATGTAGAAGCATTTCAGGAAAGGCTGATGAAGCTAAGAAGTATGGTTTGAAACAGCACCATTTACTACTCTGTAGTGCAAATAGGTGTGTTGTTTCACACAGTAGTATTATTATTATTTTTTTTTTTTTGGAAAACATAAGTGGGTGTTCAGAATGACGAATTTGCATCACTGGACTTGACTTATCATTTGCCACTCTTTAAAATGTTTCTTCCAAATTATTCACTTTCAGAACTGAGGTAGTAAATATCCTGCTCTTAATGCAAAGAAGCACCATGACCCTTCACAAAAATAAGGCTATTAAAAAAAAAAAAAAGATAACTGATCACCCTGAATGCAAATGGGTATGCAAAGTGTGCAGACTTGACATGTAAATGCAATAAAACCTTTATTTTTATAAAAGCATGTTGTTATTAATGAGCAATATTAAATTTATATCTACAGATTTTTAAACTGTCAAATTTAACCTGAATTGAAAGAAACATACTTATTATTCATGTGACTGTAAATGCAATTTTTATTTGCAGGCTGAAGATACACATTAAATTAAGTAAAATGACAGTGTAAAATACTCTTGTTCAGGTAAGGGATCTCCCATGTTTCAGAAAGAGAGACAACTTGGATTTAAACAGATTCATAGTGTTCTTGTGTGTGGTGTTTATTTTTCTTGGCCTCACAGACGTTTATTATGCATGATGGTATTACTTGTGGAACACGGCTATTTCTGATTGTAACAACTTTACATATCCAGCATCTTTAAGTTGGTACTCACTTTGTTGCAGTTCACATCATGTTAATTTGTACGTACCCTTTCATATTTTTTAAAGTGTGAGTTATTTAAACAAGCTGTCTATTGCTGAGATTATACAGCATCAATGATAGATGACGAAATGAGTGCAGGGCATTGGCAGATTGACAAAGACAGGGGGAAACCAAAATACTCAGAGAAAAACCTACCCCATTGCCATTTTGTCCAGTGCAAATCCCACATGGACTGGAAGGGGATTAAACCAGGGCCTCTGCAGTGAGAAGCCAGTAACCAATACCCTGAGCCATGGCATCCTTCCACATTCATTCTTCCTCTCTTAAAGTCATACCCATAGTGACCCAATTACCTTAATTCTGCTATTAAGCAATTTGTATAATTTACTCCAGTATATTAGACTCACAGGTCCACAAACCCTGTGTGCCAGGTCACCTGGGCAACTAATTTGTTACAGTGGCACTTAAATTTGAGCCCTTATTGTGGTACTTACTTCATGCTGACCTACTGGCATCTAGAATTTTGAGGTGGCTCCTAGACTTTTGGATACTTTGTGGACCCCTGTATTACATAGTAATTAAATTTGTTTTTTTAATAAGGGCATCCCATTGTGTTTGGATTCTAAAAGTGAAAAAAGTGTTTAAAGTTACCGTCCAAACACAACTAGAGTGCATAAATATTAGTATTTTATTGTGGCAACATTTTTCTGGTCTTATTAGACCATCTTTCAGGCCATCATTCAGAGATATGAGGTAGAATCAGTGCAAATCATGTACTATGGGACCCCATATTATTTGCAAGGTGTACTTAAAAATAGTTAAAAAACACAAGAAATTATATATATATTAAAAGTAGCTAAAAGTATGTGATGGTATTAAATTTATAGTGGTCAGGATGGAAATATATAGTGTATAAATTATTAGTGTATAGGTATCTTAACAATTGGAACCAACTGGGAAGGTACTGTGAATCACATTTGAAGGTGGTCGAATCTCATGGTCACATTAGCACTCAAGCTCAAGGTTGCAATATATCATGCAAGTAATTTAGATTCAAGTGAATCTTATGTTTATTGGATTGTGCATCATTGTGATAGTTGAAGAATAAAAGACCAACTTGATGTCACTTGCTATTTTATTTCACTTCTTATGTGCTCAGCATGTTTC
>Ga0123357_10008257_pt1 | contig 12987 bp, 13 predicted proteins | sample TergutEmb28metaG_FD_89873 | JGI IMG/M metagenome (GOLD analysis project Ga0123357, IMG submission 89873) | Embiratermes neotenicus P4 segment gut microbial communities from Petit-Saut dam, French Guiana - Emb289 P4 | ecosystem: Host-associated > Arthropoda: Insects > Digestive system > Gut ...
AATTCTATCTTTTCTATTCCAGTCGTTCATGCCTAAAAAAACGCATTGTTTCGATAGAAACAAAAGAGAATATATGACAATTATTAACACGAAAAAAGGTCAACGTATTTTGGGACAAGACAGGATATTGTCCAACGCCGGTTTTGGATGGCTATACTTATGTGCCTTATAACGGTCAGATATGGCGGATTGATACCTCGACAGGCGCAACTTATAATACAACGAAATCGGTTGGTCCGTTTTTCAGAGGCTCCTATATTGTTCCCGTGACGGGCAAACAACCCATCATTTATACACTGCAGGCTTATGGAAATTTGCAAAAAATAGATTTGGGAGGTTCCACCGTCAATACGCAGTTGACGTTGCAAGCAGGACCCCAAACCATCGAGTCGCTTGCGTCAGCTCCTGACGGCAGGATTTATATGGGAGGTTACCTGGCGAGTATAGGCGCAGTTTACAATCCTTCCAATAATGTAGCGACAACCATAACGGGCATTGAACAGGTCGAAGGTATCGGATATTATAACGGAAAAATGTATTTGGGATGTTATTCCGGCGCTACCGTCAGAAGTGTGAACGCAAATTTCGGACAGACGCTGACAACCGTTGCCGCTGACGCCAGTACCTTTACAGTGCCCGGACAAGACCGTCCCTTCGTGATCGTTGGAGGAGATAACCTCTATGTAGGAACCGTACCGAAAATCGGAGAAAACGGCGGCGCTATTTCCATCAATAAGGGAACCGGTACTACCCAATACATGATTACCGCCGATCAATTCAGTATCGACACAGACAATCTGCAATCGGTTGCCGGCATCGCTCCGTTTAAAGTTAACGGAAATGAATGGTTCTACGTGGGATCGAATGTGTCCGGCGGAACCAACGCAGCTTCCATGGGCGAACAAGCCGTGATCACCCTTTTCGACCAGGATCGTAATGTAGTGAATAAAAACACAATGGCAGATATGGCGGCGCCGGGCGTCACCATTGCGGAAAAACCCAAAAGTATCGGTCATCTGATCTATTCGCCCGACGACGGATTGATCTATGGCGCTACTATGCAATCCATCTTCGCCATTGATCCAAAAATCAACAAGATCATCAGATACAAACAGATAGCGCCCAACGCCGGCTACAGTACATGGAATCCGGCGCCTGTCCAATTGGGTCCTAAAGGATTTCTCTATACAGGTATCGGCGGAAATCTTACTTTGGTTAACCCGAAGAATTTTGAAAATTATGTTGTTATATCCGGTGCAGGCAGCTCTTTGATGGCCGTAGGCGGTGATAACGCTGTTTATTATGCCAAAGCGACTTCGGTTTACCGCGTAGGAACATCGCTTGTCGATGTCGGAACGTCTTCCGCTAATAGCGTGGTTGTAAGCGATAACGCCGACAGCTTTACAGTCGTTCCGAAAACAGGTTTGGAAGCTGGAAACTACACTGCCACAGTGACCATATCAGACGGAAACAGTATAAGCGAATCATTCAACCTGAGCTTTGAAGTAACATCAAGCAACGGTATCAAAACGCCGCAGACAAACCTGCTGAAAGCGTATGCCAGCGATGGATTACTTTATGTAAGCGGCTTAACGGCAGGCGAAACGATGAGCGTTTATAACCTGGCGGGAGTCCTGGTATATCAAAGCGTTGCTACTTCGGATCAGATGATTGTACCGTTGAAAGCTAAAGGAATGTATATCGTTCATACAGAAAATGATAATATTAAAGTGATGTCAATATTGGGAAAATAAAATGAAATGAAAAATAAAATTAAGTTTTTTATATTTGCTGTTATTTTATATTTTTTGATAAAACAAATATTCGACACTTGGATATTTTGTATAAACGGTAGTATCATTTCCAGTATTATTCAGAGTATCGTTTTTGCAGTAACTGTATTGTTTATGACAAATATTCAGACAAAAAGAATGCAAAAGAAAATATCTAAAATTGATAACTACTTGGGTCAAAAAGTGATTAGTTGCGGTTGGATGAACCATTTAGGAGGAATTATAGCCGATGGAGGAATAGGATATTTATTGCCGGACGACAGTTTGGTTTTTGTCCCAAATAAACTGAATTTGTCTCATAAGGCACTCACGATGAAATTGTCTGATATAGAGCGAATTTCGGATTACAGAGTAAGAGGATTGTTTGATACAGGCTTAAAAATAGAGCTGAAATCCGGCAAGGTAGAAAAATTTGTAGTTGATAAAAGCGCTTCCTTTTATGAAGAATTAAAGAATAGACATTGCCAAGAAACGTTGAGCGTAATTTAAAATACAAACTGTAATGATAATGTTATTTATATGAAAAGATTGTACAAAATATGGATGATACATTCTCTTGGAATATGTATATTGTGGGTGGGAATACTAATTCTTATTGATATAAATCGAGGGCGTGATATTAATTTAGTTAGGTATGTCATCTGTGGCTTTATTTTTATAGCCATAAGTATGTTGTTTCGAGTATTGTCCTGCCGTTCCGTTTTTTCCAGAATTAAATATTTGGAAAACAATGCTGGAAAAATTCAATTGGAATGTTTTCCGTTGGCAGGAATACAGGATGAAGGGTTCGCAAGTTGGCTGCGAATGGAAATTGAAGATATGTTTGAACCCTATGAAATGAATGAACCCATATGGCAAAAGACACTGCCTGCAAGAGGCAGTTTGGCGCAAGCGGGGTGGCAATCGTTAGGGAAAGAATGGGCTACGGCGATCTTTCCGTTACCGGCGCCAGTGGTTATAAAACTCCAAACATCGACCGTTTGTGTGTCGAAGGGATGCGGTTTACGAATTATTACAGTCCGCAGGCTATAAGTAGCGCCTCGCGTGCGGGTCTGCTTACCGGTTGTTATCCCAACCGTATCGGATTTTCGGGAGCGCTCATGCCTTCGGCTAAAGTAGGCATTGCGTCGAGCGAAGAAACCATTGCCGACGTACTCAAGAAAAAAGATTATGTCTGTTGCGCTATCGGCAAGTGGCATCTGGGCAGCCGTCCGCAGTTCCTGCCGCTTCGACACGGTTTCGACGAATATTTTGGATTACCCTATTCCAATGATATGTGGCCCTTTAATCCGCGAAATCCCAACTACCCGCCTTTGCCCCTGATTGAAGGCGACAAGATGCTCAAAGAAGTAACGCCTGACGTTCTGGAACAGATTACCACCGAATATACTGAGCGGGCTGTCCAGTTCATCGGGCAGAACAGGAAAAAACCCTTCTTTCTGTATCTGGCGCATACCATGCCGCACGTACCTCTTTTTGTCTCAGACAAGTTCAAAGGAAAAAGCGAGCAGGGAATGTATGGCGATGTGATGATGGAAATCGACTGGAGTGTAGGCGAAATATTGAAGGCATTGAAAAAGAATGGCATAGACAAAAATACGCTCATTATTTTTACTTCCGATAATGGTCCGTGGATCAACTATGGCAACCATGCCGGTTCCACAGGCGGGCTGCGGGAAGCAAAAGGATGCGCTTACGAAGGCGGGCAACGGGTGCCGTGCATTATGCGTTGGGCTGGAAAAATTCCTGCCGGTACAGTATGCAACCGCTTGGCGTCGTCCATTGATTTACTGCCTACCATAGCTAATCTTTGCAGCGCGCCGCTGCCGCCGTTGAAAATTGACGGCGTGAACATTACGCCGCTGATGCTGGGCGACGAAACGGCTAATCCGCGCAGTTATTTTTTGTACTACTACAATAAGAACAGTTTGGAAGCAGTTCGTAACGACCGTTTTAAAATGGTATTGCCACACAAGGGGCGCACATACGTCGGGTTCCTCCCCGGAAATAACGGCGAGCCGGGAGAAGTAAACGAAAATCATCAGGAAGAGTTTGCTTTGTACGACCTTCGCCGAGACCCCGGAGAACGCTATGACGTGCAAGACCAGTATCCCGAAGTGATTGCCGAACTGATGAAAGTTGTGGAAGCCGCCCGCCTTGAATTGGGCGACGACCTCACCGGACAGAAAGGGAATGAAAGAAGAGCAATTGGGACTTCGGAATAATAATCTAAATTTTTCTATTACAAACTTGCATCGTAACCATTTTCATATTTTCCTTTCATCATATTAGATTGATGAAAGTTTTTTTATTTTGAAATTTTGTTTGCGACTAATTTTTAAATTATCTTTGTGCAATATAATCTGAGTATTAAAATAAACTGGTTATGGAAGTTGCAAGAATTACCGCTCAAGGGCAAATAACGATACCGATTGGAATCAGAAAGAAGTTAAACCTCAAAATGGGAGATAAAGTTATTTTTTATGAAGAAAGAGATGGCAGGGTTTTTTTTGAAAATCCTGCCTTGTTAGCATTTAACCATATTCAGAATGAAATGTGTGATGCAGCGAAAGGCGCTGGATTTAATACGGAACAAGAATTACAGGATTTTGCACGAGAAGTAAGACAGGAAATGTGGGAGAAATATTATGCGGATAATGATTGATACAAATGTTCTCATTTCTATGATTTTCTTTCCGAGTGAGCAGATGAATAAACTTAAAGTTATTATTTGCAATAAGTACTCTATTGTTTTGTGTTCTTATGTTATAGAGGAATTACATTGTGTAGTTAAGCGTAAATTTAAAAACAAAACGATTGCATTAGATAACTTTTTAGAAAATTTGTCTTATGAATTTGTGTACACGCCTAAATTTTTTGATGTAAATAAATATCCACAAGTGCGTGACATAAAAGATTTACCTATATTAGTAACGGCAATTAATGAAGATGTAGATATTCTTTTAACAGGAGATATGGATTTTACTTCTGTTGAAATTGACCACCCTGAAATTATGACACCTTCGGAATTTATGAGAAAATATTAGAAAATGAGATAAATTTTGGTAACTACCCCTGTCGTCGTAGGCTCTCTGCCTGCGTCGAGCGGGGGTTGTTTCATTTACAATTCTTTTATGCGGATATTTTTCCAACGGCATTTAGCTCCCTCTTTCCAAATGCCTTTTCCTCCATGAACCTGGAGGGCGATATAACCTTCCCTGCCCAAAGCTTCAGCCAGCATTTCTTTTTTGTACAAAGGACTGGGGCAAGTTTCCCCGTCAAAATCGGCAATCATGACGTTGTTCATCCATGTTGTGATCCGTGGATACTTTCCTGTACAGCGGATACGCAGGGTATTCCATTTACCTATTTTCCATGTTTTTTTCCACGCTTCGGGTGTACAATGGTAAAGCAGATAATCGGGTTTCCAAGCCTCGTCGCGGCCATCGGGCTTTGTCGTAAAGCCTGTCAGATTTCCTTTGTCGTTAAGAATGCCGTCGATGCAGAACGGTCGTATATACATCCGTTCTTTTCCTTCGGTTGAGATAAAAGCAATCAATCCATTGTTGTGGTAATCGACATAAACCTGGAAACATTCGCCTTTTTCATTGGTACGGAGAAATACCCCGCTGTCGATGTCCCAGTCGGGCGCCAGCTCAAGCTCTAATTCAAAATCGCCATACTTTTTGTCGGTCATCAACATCCCGCCGTTTCCCGACCCCGGAGGATCCTGTTCACCGGTTAACACTCCGTTTTCCACTTGCCAGTTTCCACCGGTGCCATGACTTATTTTCTGCCGGTTCTTGTGCCAGCCCGAAAGTGTTTTACCGTCGAACAGGCTGACATATCCATTTTTATTTGCCGATAAAAGATTTCCCAGAAGAGCGCTACGGGAAACAAACCAAAGCGCCGGAACGGTAGCCAGGCGGATCAATACTTCTCTACGTGTATAATATGGCATGGGTGTGTTCCCTTTTTCTACCGAGCGATAATCCCTAACGGGATTTTGCTTTATTTTCTTCATTGTCAGGGGTTATTGTATCTGATTTTACGAATACAGTGATTGCCTGTATCTGCTACATAGATTGTACCATCCTTATCTATAGCAAGCCCCCATGGGTTATCAAACAAAGCATCCTCCGCGCTACCATCCTGATAGCCTTTTTTACCGGGAGTACCCGCCATGGTTTCAACCGTTCCGTCGGGAGTGATACGTCTGATGCAATTATTACCCGCATCGGCAATGACCAGGTTGTTTTTAGTATCAAACACCATCTGGCGCGGATTGTAAAACAGGGCGTTTTCCTTTTTTCCGTCTCTCCATCCCGATTGACCCACTGTTCCGGCATATACGCCTGTTTCTCCTGTCAGTATGTCGAAATAATGGATGCAGTGCTGCGATGAACTGGAACAATACAACCGCGTTGGGTGAATAGGGTCAAATACTAAATAAGTGTCCGAATTAGCGGAATTACAGATTTGTCTAACACCATTAATTACGACCGATTGTCCGACTCGCGTTACGGGATCGAACTTAATCAGGTATCCGTCGCGGTTGGAGCGAAGATAGATCATGCCATCGTAGGGGCAATAGGCAAGAGAATGTTTGTACAGATTAATAGTAAAATCCGTTATACCTTCGGCTTGCTGTTCTGCAGTCGGATGAAGAATGTTGCGGGTTTGCGGCTCCCATTGCGTATTGGGGTCAAATTCCCAATAAACGTCTGCGTAATCCCCACCATCGGCAGGAACTAACACAAGCCCGTCTGTCGAGACAGTAGGCGCGCTGAGCCTATGGTTGGCTGATAATGGCGTACCGCCGGTTTGAAGCAGCATCTTAACCATTTCGTTTTTCTGATCCACCAAAATTATTCCGCTCGGATTGTCTTGATGGCATGCAAAAATATTGTACTGGTCATCCACAGTCAGGTACACCAGACCGGCGCCAACTGTGGCGGGGTTTTCGAAACCAAGAAAAGTAGCTTCATCGAAAGAACCTTCATTAAATTCGGTAGCGCTGGACTGTCCGACTAAGGTAGTTACTATAATAGAAACAGGCGTAACTATCCGCCATTCTGCCAGATCTTCCGGCGCTGCATTACTTTTCGGATTTATTGCTAACAAGTTTCCATTGCTTGCATTGACAATTAAGTAACGCCCAAAATCGGCATAGCTTATGTAATAACTCCAGCAACTGTAATCAAATTCAAGTATTTCCCCTGCTGCAGTGGTTATCGTCATTCCCGTTTGCATATCAGCTTTTGCATATATGGTATATGACGCCGTATCCTGTCTCATCTGCTCCAATACAATCGCATCTGCTTCCTTTTGCGTAATCTGCGCCGATACTGCGGTACAGAAAACAAATGGCACGAATAACAGTAATAGTATTTTGTTCATGATATTTATTTTTTAATTATTTTATATGTTTTACCGGAAACATTTACCAAATAAACGCCAGTTTTCAAAAATGAAACGTCTAATTTACAATCCTTAGCTGAAAGCGAGCCGGAAAAGAGGCGGGTTCCCGATAAATCACAAATTTCAACATTGAGAGGCTCTCCGTTGCATGGCAGGGTTAAGATGTCGCCCACAGGATTTGGGAAGAGTGGGATTGAGTTATCTTTCACCTGGGTTAATCCGTTAGTTGTATCCACCGCTTTCCATGAAAATAAATCATTGGGACCAGAATCGTTGCTCGCGATTACTTCCAGCAGGTTGCCGCTATCTGCTTTTACAAACAGATAACGGCTTTGAGATTCGTTTTCATCCAGAAAGTAAATCCAACAGGCGTATTTCGCCTTGATGACCTCTTCATTGGAAGTCGTCAGAACGCCTTCTGCACTCGGTGCATCGGCATTGACATACAATAGAACTTGCTGCGGTATTCCTTCGTTTTTCAAGTAATCCAACACAATAGCATCCGCTTGATTCCGCGTAATTTGGGCGGATAACGATATCGTCCAGGAGAATAAGAACGACATCAATAAAAGATTTTTTTTCATGCTCATATTAATTTTAGAAATTAAATACTTATATGTCCTCAACTATTCTGCCACTGCGCGCACATACCTGCCATAGTGCCTGCCAACGATGTTCCAATTGGCAAGGTCGCTGCTGAAATACAGATAGTAGGTGAGGTTCTCGCTGCCCGTCGTACTGCTCCAATAGTTGCCGAGTGTTCCTGCATTTAACGACATACCGTCGAAACTGCTGCCATAACCCGGAGCAGGCAGAAAAATAGAGTTTCCGGTGGTTTTGTCGGTAAATTTTCTGCCGGTTATACTATTTTGAGTTACCCATTCGGAGGCAACTTTAGTTGTGTCGCAAAGCTTTTGAATATCGGCAAGTGCAGGTAAGCGCCATCCGTCGGGGCAAGGGTTGTTGGATTTATCCCAAGTGCTGCCGGCAGGGTAGCTGTTATCCCAACCGGAGACAGCGCCGGTAGCATCCCATCCGGTTTTGCGATTCCATTGGTAAAACATGCCGGCATCTTCAGGCTGGGCGGCAAATGTGCCGGGAGCGTCCACATTACAGGTTGCCCATGCTACGCCATTGATATTGACCACAGGTTCTTCCTGAAACATAATACTGTCTATCTGCAATACATCCAACGTTTGCATAAGACTGCCTTTACCATACACCAGCAGCGATTTATCCCGCAGAGGCATGCTATCGACCGAAAGCACATTTACGTTATATTCAACTGTTCCGTTGCGGTACACCTGCATCACCACCTGCGCCGTTTGGTCCTGTGCCGAAGCGAATGTCACTGTAGCAAAGAGAAACAGGAGTAAAAAAAATGAAATAATATTGTTCTTTTTCATACGAATTTCTGTTAATGGTGAATAATCTTGTAAGTGTTCATACCACTCCTGCTAAGAATCCTGACAAGAAATCCACCGGCAGGTACGCCCTGTAAAGACATATTTGCCGACAGCGACCCTGGCATTATCTTTTTTAACATATTCCCTTGCATGCTATAGAGGATTACGGAAATCAATTCCTCCGGACTTTCAATAAATAAGGTTTCATCGACAATATAGACCTTGATGTCCGGGATGGTTATATTTGCATTACCGCTAATCGACCATGGATTAAACATCAACATGTTGATGTCACCGTACGACATTTGTACGGTGTCACCGTTTGCCTGACACACATTCATTGCCTCGCCGGAAAAGGTTATCTTCCTGATGTTATTTATAGCAAACGACTTTTCCTGCCCGCCAGGCGCATATACATACAAATTGGCGCCGGTTTCCTGTGCATGCGTTTTGGCAGGTATTCCCGCCAAAAAGCACATACACAATAAAATAAAATTTATATTTCTGTTCATAATATTATTTATTAAAAATTCAATATATCGGATCTAAAATTGCATCTAAAACAAATTTTAAAATTAGAGGTTAAGAAAAATTTTGAGGCGCTATTTTTTATTTTGAGGAATATAACAAAGAATAATTTAGCTGTCATGCCCGAAGGGCTTTAACGTTGATAACCCCGTGCAAGCGCAGCGCAGCTCGGGGTAGAAAAATGCTACACCCACTAACAGAACTACGTAGTTCTGTTAGCGGACGTTGCATCTTCTACCCCGAGCTGCGCTGCGCTTGCACGGGGTTATCAATGTGTAAGACCTACGGTCTTGCTTTTGGAAATGCGTCCATTTAAACATGATGTCAATTTGTTAATTATTGTTAAACAAAAAAACATTCCCGTCATAGATTTTGAAAAACGAAAACCTGAAATTCATTTTTTATTGCGTTAAGCGACACCCGTGAGCGACACCAGCACTGCAAAAGTAACTTTACAGAACAATAATTTTTTCCACTGAAAATTAATAATATAGCCAAGTGTGAAAATATTTTCATATTTTGTTGATTTTTTTGCAACAATCTCAGTAAAAAAGTTGTATCTTTGCAGCCGTAAAAATAAATAATAATGAATGAGCTTGAAAAGTTTGGAAATATACCTGTTGATAATGCTGTACTTTGTTCAGTGATAGTCAATTACAACTTTCCACGCAACAAAGTTGCGAGGATGGAACAAGATGGTAAGTTGATTCGTTTGAAAAACGGTTTATTTGTAATTTCGCCCGAAATCAGTCGCAAGCAGCTCTCTCGAGAACTCATTGCCAATCACTTGTATGGACCGTCATACATTTCTTTTGAAACAGCCTTGGCTTTTTACGGTTTGATACCTGAAAAGGTTTTTACGGTGCGTTCGGCAACTTTTAGACGAGCAAAGCAATTTGAGAATCCAATCGGACGATTTGAATACATTGTCGTTCCACAAGATTATTATTCCATTGGTATTAGCCAACAAACCGTAAAAAATCAATACACTGCCGAACTGGAATACACCTTTTTGCTCGCTACACCCGAAAAAGCATTGTGCGACTTAATTTTGGCAACTCGTCATTTGAATATTAAGTCAGAAAAAGCAATGCAGGAGTTTTTGGAAGATGATTTACGGATTGATTTCTCTGTCTTGCAAGGTATTGATACTGAAATAATCAAGCAATGTATTGAAATTGGGAAGAAGAAAAGAGTATTGGAGTTATTGCTAAATTTATTGTCAAAACTTAATTTTGAATAATTTATGCTCAATCCCATTTTCTCAACGATGCTCTCTCGTTATAAAATTCAGACGAAAGACGACAGGACAAACGCCTTACACGAAGTAATGCAGCAAATCACGCTGGCAGGGCTGTATCGCGGTGGTTTTTTTGACCGTGCGGCATTTTACGGCGGCACTTGCCTGCGAATTTTCTATGATTTGCAGCGGTTTTCAGAAGATATGGACTTTTCGCTCTTGCAACCCGATGAAAACTTTAAATTGGAAAATTATTTTGACAATATCATTGCTGAATTTAAGGCATTGGGGCGAGAAGTCACTGTTACAAAAAAAGACAAGAAAACGCTTACAAACGTAAAATCAGCATTTTTGAAAGATAACACAGAAGTTTATAACCTGCAATTTACAACCGAAAAAAGCATAAAAATCAAAATAGAAGTTGATGCTATTCCTCCACTCGGTTTTGAAACGGACTACAAACTTTTGATGCAACCGTTTTCGTTTATGGTTCGCACATATTCTATTTCCGATTTGTACGCAGGCAAAATGCACGCTTTGCTGTTCCGAAATTGGAAAGGTAGAGTAAAAGGACGTGATTGGTACGATTTTGAATGGTATGTGCGAAATAATACCCCACTTAATTTCAAACACTTACAACAAAGAACAGAACAATTAAATTCCATTGTTTCAAAAGAATTTACGATAGAAAAATTTAAAAGTATGCTAAAAGAACGAATTCTACGAACAGACATTAATACCGTAAAAAACGATGTGCGCTCATTTATCAAAAACCCTAATGAAATGGATATTTGGAGTGTGGAATATTTTTTACAAGTAGTTGATAGAATACAATTTAAACAATAAGCAAACAATCGGGCGACCGCCTAACGAGGAGTTTGGCTTCAGACACGATACACGCAAAACTTAGCATAGAAACAAAGACATAGAAAAACGCATATTAAAAAGTCTTCATCATATTCATCAAAATATTGATTTTCTTACTATTTCGTTGGTTTGCTTTTTTGTATTATCTTTGCAGAAAATTATTCATCAGCAATGAATCCGAAAAAAACGTCAAGCAATATCCGGATTATGAATCCGGTGAATCGGAAGAATCCTCAATGAGAGCGGCAGAGCCAAAGGATTGGTTATTGATTTGGAAGAACTCTTTAGAGATTGAATAAAAAAGCTAACAATTATTAAAAAATTTCGTATGAAAACTATCAGTAAAACAATGGGATTTATCGTTTGCCTCCTTGCAGTATGCTTTTGTGCAAACGCTCAACAAAACATGAAAGTGGTCGCTACCTATCCTGTAAGCGGGAATGGCCGTTACGATTACTTAACTCTTTCAAACGCCGGAAAATTATACGTTTCGCATGGCGATCAGGTAAACATTCTGGATGAAAAAACAGGAAAAGAAATTGGTGTTATTCAAGGCCTTTCGGGCGTTCACGGCATTGCTTTTGACTACGAAAACAACAAAGGATTTATCAGCAACGGCGCTGCAAACAATGTTTCCGTATTTGATTTGAATACCGACAAAGTAACTAACACTATCGCAACGGATAAAAATCCGGATGGAATTATTTACGAGCCTTTTACTAAAACCATTATCACGGGAAACGGAAGAGGCAGTTCACTTTCCATTATTGACCCGAAAACGGAAAAAGTAATCCAAACCGTTTCGCTGGACGGCGGCAAACCTGAAACAGCCGTTTCCGACGGTAAAGGTTCGCTATTCATTAATCTCGAAAATAAAAGTGCGATTGCACAAATCGACCTGAAAAGTTTTGAAATAGTAAAAACCATTCCGCTTGCGCCAAAAGGGGATTCACCTTCCGGATTGGCTATCGACGTAAAAAATAAATTGCTTTTTGCCGGATGCGACAACAAAACGTTGGTTGTTGTGAATTATGAAAAAGGAACTATCCTAAACACTTATCCCATCGGCGATGGTTGCGACGGAGTTGCTTATAATCCAAACACGGAAACCGTTTTTTCTTCCAATGGCGACGGCACTTTGACCGTTTTGAAACGCGAAGGCAATACTTACAACGTAAGTAATGTTACCACCAAAGCAGGCGCAAAAACATTAACTTTAAACACAAATACCAATACCGTCTATTTGTCGGCTCCAGAGTTCAGTTCAACTCCAGACGCAAACGGACGGAAAAGCATTTTGCCGGATAGTTTTAAAGTGCTTGCAGTTAAGTGATTAATAGCGGAAAATTATCAAAAATCATTTTCCTAAAAATGCCACAGCAAAGGTAGCAACAATAACATCACGATACCGAAAAGCAATTGCAACGGTAAACCTACTTTTACGTAATCCATAAAGGTATATCGTCCTGCCGACATAACCAGCGCATTGGGCGGCGTCGAAAACGGGCTGGCAAAACTCATGCTTGCCGCTACCGTCACCGCAAACAGAAACGGATAGGGGCTTACTCCGATTTCGACAGCCGAATGCAGCGCTATCGGAGCAAAAAGGACTGCCGTAGCCGTGTTGCTGATGAAAAGCGTGAGCAGCGAGGTTGCAAAATAAATTCCCGCCATCAAAGCCATAGGGCCAAAACTTCCCAATCCTTCAACCAATCCTTTGGATATGGAGGCG
>Ga0123357_10008258_pt1 | contig 12987 bp, 10 predicted proteins | sample TergutEmb28metaG_FD_89873 | JGI IMG/M metagenome (GOLD analysis project Ga0123357, IMG submission 89873) | Embiratermes neotenicus P4 segment gut microbial communities from Petit-Saut dam, French Guiana - Emb289 P4 | ecosystem: Host-associated > Arthropoda: Insects > Digestive system > Gut ...
GGAAGCGTACTTTCATCGACTATTTTACATAAAGCATTAAAAATAGTCTGATTAACTTCTCCATTAGCATTATTTACATTTCTATTATCCGGAACAAAACGGGATATTGTTGGCTGAGGAGTTGGAGGAGTTGGAGTAGATTGCGTTTTTTCCTCCTCGTTAGGTTGTACAAAAATAGCCTTTCCTATAAATGAATCTTTAAAACCTGTCATATTTTTAACTATTATTTTGACAACAAAAATACATATAATATTTTATTTAAGAAAACTAATTTTATGCTTTAATTCGATTTTTTTAATATTTCCACAAACCTTGCCTCTTTACAAAGATTATACCGGATCGACATCATATTGAACAATAACCTGTGAAGCGGCGGAATCTTTTCGTAACAGATTTTGCGAATCCTCAATGATTTCATGCAATAACCGGATGGAAACGCCGGATTCGATTTTCAGCAATATCCTGCGAATGTGCAAGTTCTGTATCCTGCCAGCCGGCGGCTTTTCGGGACCCAGCGCCCTGTCTCCTAATTTTTCGCGCAAGGATTGGGCAAAAGAGCGGGCGGTTGCATTTACTACCTCTTCTTTTCTGTGTTTCAAATAAATATAGATGAGGCGATAGAGTGGGGGATAGCGGAACAATTGCCGCTCGTCCATTTGCATTTCGTACATTGCCTCGTAGTTATGCATTATTGCTGTTTGAATCAACGGATGGTCGGGATGCGAAGTTTGCAGGATAACTTCGCCCGCCGTTTTTCGCCTGCCTGCCCGTCCCGATACCTGTGAAATCAATTGCCAAGCCCGTTCGTATGCTCTGAAATCGGGAAAATTCATTAACGAATCGGCGTTTAATATGCCGACTAAGCTTACGTTTTCAAAATCCAAGCCTTTAGAAATCATTTGCGTTCCGATTAAGACTTGCGTCTGTCCCGATGCAAAACCGGATAGAATTGTTTCAAAAGATTTCTTGTTTTTGGTTGTATCCGTGTCGATGCGGGCGACTGAAATATTGGGAAACAGCGTTTTGACTTCTTCTTCCACTTTTTCCGTGCCGAATCCCATAGATTTAATATCGGTATTTCCACATTCGGGACATTCCGGCACAAGGGGATAGGTTCGTCCGCAATAGTGGCAGCTCAAGCGGTTGCTCTGTTTATGATATGTCAGGCTGACATCGCAGTATTTACATTTAGGCGTCCAGTCGCAAATCCGGCAGGATAGGGCAGGGGAGAAGCCTCTCCGGTTTTGAAATAACAGCGCCTGCTCGCCTTTTTGTACCGTTTCCTGTAGTTTTTCAATTAACAGAGGAGAAAAAATCGACTTCATCTTCTTTTTTCTTCTCAATTCTTTGACATCGACAGGGATAATCGTCGGCAATTCTTTTTCTTCAAACCGTTTATCTAATCGAACATAACCGTATTTTCCGGTTTGTGCGTTATAATATGATTCGATACTTGGCGTTGCGCTTCCTAACAGCGTTTTTGCGCCGTGCATCTTTGCCAGTACAATTGCTGCATTTCTGGCATGATAACGGGGCGCAGGGTCTTGCTGTTTGTAACTCGGCTCGTGTTCTTCATCCACAATCACTAATCCTAAATCTTTGAAAGGCAAGAACAATGAAGAGCGCGCTCCGAGTATTATCTGGTATCCCGAATCGCCGAGCATATTTTTCCAGATTTCCACGCGCTCGAAGTCGTTGATTCGGGAATGATAAACTCCCACTTTGTTGCCGAAGAACTTTTGGATGCGTTCGGTAATCTGAGTCGTTAAAGCAATTTCCGGTAGCAAATAAAGCGCCTGCCGGTTTTGTTCCAGCGTTTTTGCTATCAAGTGCATATAGACTTCCGTTTTTCCGGAAGAAGTAACGCCATGTAAAAGGCAAACATTCGTTTTATTGAAATTCTCGGTAATTGCATGAAAGGCTTGTTGCTGAAAGGGATGTAGCGTATTCAATGGATGTTTTTCTCCGTTATAAACCGGCAAGCGGCTGACTGTTTTCTCGAAAGTCTCCAGAATGCCTTTTTCAATCAATCCGTTAAGAGCGACCGTACTTGCAAGGCTTTTAGCCAATAAGTCTTTTTTTGCAATAGTTCCTTGCGTTTCCTGCGTATGTTGAAAATATGCCAAAAGTAATTCTTCCTGTTTTGCCGCTCGCTTTATCAATTCAAAAACAGGATTGAAATCAGTGGTTTTAGAATATTGTGAAGCGAGGCGGAGACAGGTTTCTTTTTTTTCCGTATAAGCGGGCGAAGATTCGGAACGCAAACCGGGCGGAAGCGCTGCGTGGGAAACTTCGCCGAGTTTGCATAAATAATAATCGGCAATCCATTCCCAGAATTGAATTTGCGTACTGCGCGCTACCGGACATTCTCTTTCTACGGAAATAACCGGTTTAATTGTCTTCAGCAATTCGGGAGGCGTTTGCCGGATAGAATGTACAATTCCCGAATAGCGTTTGTTTTTTCCAAATTCCACCAATACCTGAACTCCCGGCGTCAGGCGCGTTTCCATTTCCAGAGGTACGAAGTAGGTATAGGAATTGGCTAAGGGAACCGGTAATATAACTTCAATATACATTAAAAGAAAAAAGCGGCGGTTATCGACCAGATTCGTGTTTTCCCGTTGACGTCGGGTTGAATAATTTCCCCTGCATAATCGACAATAGAACCATTACTACTATAATCCTCATTCAAAGCAAGTTGATAGTTAATGCCTAATTGCAGGTGTTTTAGCAATTCAAATCCTGCCCCGAAATTTAATCCCACGCCAAACTGCTTGTTTATCCATTCATTAATTACAACTTTATCTAAACTTAGACTGCCTTGATTATCCAATTTGAAGCTGACATAAGGACCGGCAGTAAAATATAAACCAAATATTTTTATGAGTGAAAATTTCATTTTCAGGTTGATGGGAATATCTAAAGTACTTGTTTTTCCGCTATAATCAGCGTCAAAAATTGAAGTTCCATTGAATTTCACGCCTTGCCGACTGTACAGTACGGCAGCGTCGAATCCTATTCCGGATAATGAAGATAATTCTATTATGGGACCAATCTGAAAGCCTGTAAAATTATCCATTCTTATTGCATCTGTGCTGAAAGAGGCGTTTGCCAAATTAACGCCTGCCTTAACGCCTATCCTGACGCCTGCCTGAAGAGAAAAAGCCGGCATTAAAAGGATAACGAACATAATCGCAGTTGTTTTCTTTTTCATGAGCGTGTAATTGTTCAATATTGAGCTACAAATATAATGTTTTTTTAAACATGCAGCTATTTTATTTCAAAATTAAAATTGATTCTGTTGAATTTGAAAATAAAAGTACGTCACAGGAAAATATTTTTCTTACCTTATTGGATACTCAATGCAACATCTGTGCAAAACGGTGTGCAAACAATCTCCGTATCTTCTTTGCTGAAAGGAATTTTTATACAGATAATAATATAACTGTTAGTAAAATAGTGAAAGAATAATAACTTTTCCTGTTTTTTCTCAAAAGCCCGTCTGCAATTAAAAAAAGCAAGCGGGCTTTTTTGCAAATAAATCACTGGTTCAGTTCCCTTTTCATAAAGTTCTCGAACACTTTCTTTTCCGGTAATTTGACAAGATATTTGGAAATAAATAGATGGTTGTTGTTATGAAAAACGACTTTTTACTGTTATTTACGACAAAATTACAATAAATACCCGATTAACAAAAACATTGAAACATATTACTCCGTCAGTTCGTCCGATTTAGCCACCGCATTCGGAAGTAAAAGTACGCCAATTATTGATTTTTTACCAATATACGAACCCTGACAGGTTCACTTTTATCGAAATATAATTCGTTAAAAATATTATTTTATCGAATTGTAATTCGTTAAAAAGTTATATCTTTGCAGAAATGCGACTTTGTTGCTAAAAAAGGGATTGAATATCAAGCGATACAAGTTTGTTATGAACTAACCCCTGAAAACAGCAAACGGGAATTTGGAGGCTTCACTGCGATTGAAAATGATGTCGAAGTAAGCCAAAAGACAATTATTACATATAATCAGGAAATGCAAGCCAATAATATAGCGCTTATACCGGCTTGGAAATACTTTTGGGAAAACAAGTGATTTAGTGCAAGTAGCGCGTGTCAACTACGGATATTGCGTTATACCCACCAATTCAACATGAAACCCCAATGTAGTATATGCCTTGCAAATAACTTGATAAGTAGTAGGACTCATGTAATCGGTTGAGCCATAACCTAAATAGTACGGAATCCAAATTTCCCAGCTATCGCCAACTACCATTTGTTGCAAAGCAAAAGAAAAACCTCTGACTACGTTTTGTCCGCCTAAAGAAAATTCTACCGGCACATTACTCTGAAGGGTTCCAATGTCAAAAATCGTTTTATCGTAATAAGTTCCGTAATAAAGTACTTTTACTTTGCTCGTTTGAAGCGGATGCTCTGTTCCTGTACCGGAATTTATAACCCTTTTATATACCCCTGAAGGTCCTGTTTCTGTTTGAATTTCCGTATAAACAGCAGAATTTTTAGCAATCGAATCATTATAGTAGTTTATATTTGCTTCCTTCCAAGCAGTCGTGCTGTTGTCTTTATTACAAGCATTGAACGATACGCTCAAAGCGGCAATTGCTAATAAAAAAAGTAAATTCTTCATATATAACCTAAAACTTCAACTTAAAACATCTTTAAAATTTAACTTCCGGCGCTTTTTCCGCTCCGGCTTCCGATTTGAAATAGGGTTTGACGGAAAATCCCGACATACCGGCAATGATATTATTTGGGAAACGGCGAATCAACGTATTGTATAGTTGAGCAATATCGTTAAATCGCGTGCGTTCGGTAGCAATCCGGTTTTCAGTGCCTTCAAGCTGCGCTTGCAAATCAAGAAAATTCTGATTGGCTTTCAAATCGGGATATGCTTCCACGCTGACTAACAAACGATTGAGCGCTGAACTTAATTCGCCTTGAGCCGCTTGGAATTGAGCCATATTCTCTTCTGTCAGTTTAGTCGGGTCGATGGTCGTTTGCGTAGCCTTCGCCCGGGCTGCAGTTACATTTTCCAGCGTTGTTTCCTCGTGTGTAGCATATCCTTTAACGGTAGCGACCAGATTAGGAACTAAGTCGGAACGGCGCTGGTATTGATTTTCAACGTTTCCCCATGCGGATTTCACATTTTCATCCGCTTTCACCATGCTGTTGTAGGCTCCCTGATACCATAAAAAGATAATTCCTACAATGACTATTAGTACAATAATTGTAATAAGAGACTTTTTCATATTTCTGCTATTTGTTTTAATAAATTTTTCATACTTACTTTATCGGCGATAATGCTTCCCAAGCCGGCGATTGGGACACGCTCCTGTTCCATCGTATCGCGGAAACGGATGGTTACTTGATTGTCAACCAGCGTATCGTGGTCGATAGTGATGCAATAGGGCGTTCCGATGGCATCCTGACGGCGATACCGTTTCCCGATGGAATCTTTCTCGTCGTATTGGCATGGATAGTCGAATTTTAGATTATCCATAATTTCACGCGCTTTTTCGGGAAGTCCGTCTTTTTTTACCAACGGCAAAACAGCTATTTTCACCGGAGCCAGCACAGGCGGAATTTTCAGAACTACGCGCGTTTCACCGTCTTCCAACTGCTCTTCCGTATATGAACCTGCCAAAATACTCAAAAACATGCGGTCAACGCCAATAGATGTTTCTATAACGTAAGGAGTATAGGATTGGTTCAATTCGGGATCGAAATACTGGATTCTTTTGCCCGAATATTTTTCGTGACTGCCTAAATCGAAGTCGGTGCGCGAGTGAATCCCTTCTACTTCCTTAAATCCGAAAGGCATTTCAAATTCGATGTCGGTAGCGGCGTTTGCGTAATGCGCCAACTTGTCGTGGTCGTGGAAGCGGTATTTTTTATCGCCCAGCCCCAGCGCCTTATGCCAGCGCATCCGCGTTTGTTTCCATTGGGCGAACCATTTCAATTCTTCGCCCGGACGGACAAAAAACTGCATTTCCATCTGCTCAAATTCGCGCATCCGGAATATGAATTGACGGGCGACTATTTCGTTACGGAAAGCTTTTCCTATTTGAGCGATGCCGAATGGGATTTTCATCCGTCCGCTTTTTTGCACGTTCAGGAAATTGACGAAAATACCTTGCGCCGTTTCCGGGCGAAGGTAAATTTTCATTGCGCCATCGGCTGTAGAACCCATATCGGTAGAGAACATCAGGTTGAATTGCCGCACTTCCGTCCAATTGCGCGTTCCTGAAATAGGACAAACAATTTCATAATCAAGAATGATTTGCCGCAACTCTTCCAAATTAACTTCGTTCAAAGCCTTAGCGTATCGCGTGTGCAATTCGTCTTTCTTCGCTTGATTTTCCAAAACGCGTGGATTTGTTTCGCAGAATTTTTGCTCGTCGAAGGCATCTCCAAAACGCTTGGCAGCCTTTTCTATTTCTTTATCAATCTTATCGTCGTATTTTGCCAAATGTTCTTCAATCAGCACATCGGCGCGATAACGCTTTTTAGAATCCTTATTGTCGATTAAAGGGTCGTTAAAAGCATCTACATGACCTGACGCTTTCCAAATAGTCGGGTGCATGAAAATGGCGGAATCAATGCCGACTATATTCTCGTTCAATAAAGTCATGCTGTCCCACCAATATTTTTTGATATTATTTTTGAGTTCAACGCCATACTGTCCATAATCATAAACTGCGCCTAATCCGTCATAGATTTCGGATGAAGGAAATACGAAACCATATTCTTTGCAATGTGAAACTAATTTTTTGAAAACATCTTCTTGTTGAGCCATAAAATGTAATGCTGTTAAATTTTATTTTATCGGTTTTACGGTACAAAGTAAGTTATTTTTTTTGAAAGAGAAAAACATTCTGTCAAACAAATTTGTTTAAGGAATAGAAGCTTTAAACATATAAAGCACATAATTAACAACATATAAAAAAATAGTCATGGAAATAGATTTAAATAAAAGGTTAGTGGAAAACGTGTTAAAACATATTCCTAAGAATAAAAAACCGGTGATCTATTTAGTTAATACACTGAATATAAGTCGTGAATCTGCCTATCGCCGGATACGGGGCGATATTCCTTTTACTGTGGCGGAATTAATAATTTTAGCCACCAAATTGGAGTTTTCTATTGATGATATTTATGACCAAGAAAAACAAAATCATGCATTTTATGATTTTTCGAGAATAGAAAAAAATTCTACTAATTTTTTCTTATTAATGTTAAAAAAATATAACGAAATACTCGAAAAATTAAGTTATGCAAAAAAGGTGGAGGTGATGATGGCATTTAACACATTTCCTCCTCCTTTCTATACCAATTTTCTCAACTTGTTCAGGTTCACATATTATAGATGGTTGTACCAAGACAACGAAATTAATCGAAATACCTCATTTTCGGAAACGCCTATACCGGATGAAGTAATTCTTCTCCAAAAAAAGATGAGAGGAAACATAATGAAAGGCTCCAATGTGACTTTTATTTTGGATATGGACATTTTTTTGAATTTAATAAAAGAGATACAGTATTTTTATCAGCGGAAATTATTGACCGATGACGAATTGCTTTCGCTTAAAACGGAAACGCTGCATTTGATTGAACAATATGAAGATATAGTACAAACCGGAATGTCCGGAGGCGCCAAGATTGAACTTTATTTGTCGTCGCTATTCGTTAATTCAAATACGGTTTATTATAGATATGACGATAAAATCGATCCGCTTTTCTGGATATTTACCGTTAATCCGGTAGTCATTCAAAATGCGGAATTTACCTCCATGCAACTGAAATGGCTTAATTCTTTAAAGCGGCAATCAGCCCTTATTTCACAGTCCAATGAAATTTTGCAAGCCGAGTTCTTTTTCCAGCAACGGGATTATATCAACAAGTATTTATCGGCTGATAATACATATTAATCATATCCTCTATTCTTCTGTTTCTATCCCTGACAAGGTTCACGCTTTGTCAGGGATACTTTATTTGACCTGCTTATCTTCTTTATTATTTTTTTCATTTAAATCATTTTTTATCGTATCTTTGCATCTCAAAATTATTCATATAACTTATTCGGAAAATGATTCTTTTTTTCAAAACAAGCGTCCATTCGATTATTGCAGTTGAGACACCGCTGAAACTTTCGAAGATAGACAGTAAAAAATTGATTTGGCTGTTCGGTAATGCCGAATTTCTACAAAAGAGAAATATAGACGCTTTTTTAATTGGTCCCCGTCGTGAAATGATTACTCCATGGAGTACAAACGCAGTCGAAATTACTCAAAACATGGGTGTTAGCGGAATCAGCCGGATAGAAGAATTTTTTATCGTACCGGATAAATCCGCAGGTTACGACCCAATGTTGCAACGAATGTATATTGGTATCGGACAGGATGTTTTCACTATTAATAAAAAGCCGGAATCGATTGTTAATGTGGACGATATCGCCTTATATAATCAGCAGGAAGGCTTGGCGTTAAGTCAGGATGAAATAGAATATCTGAACAACGTAAGCAAAAAATTAGGACGTAAACTCACCGACAGCGAAGTGTTCGGTTTTTCGCAAGTCAACTCCGAACATTGCCGGCACAAGATTTTTAACGGTATTTTTATCATCGACGGAGTAGAAAAAGAATCTACGCTTTTCGACTTGATTCGCAGGACTTCGCAACTCAATCCCAACCGTTTGGTATCGGCTTACAAAGATAATGTGGCTTTCAACGAAGGACCGGTTATTGAACAGTTCGCTCCTCTTTCGGGCGATAAACCGGATTATTTTGCAGTGAAAAATATCGAAACGGTCATTTCCCTGAAGGCGGAAACACATAATTTTCCAACGACAGTCGAACCGTTTAACGGCGCTTCGACAGGAACAGGCGGAGAAATCCGCGACCGGCTGGGCGGAGGAAAAGCGTCTTTGCCTATTGCAGGTACGGCAGTTTACATGACTTCCTATCCGCGCACGGAGGAAAACAGGGAATGGGAAAATGCAATGGCTGCACGGAAATGGCTCTATCAGACTCCTGCGCAAATTCTTATTAAGGCGTCGAATGGCGCTTCCGATTTTGGAAATAAATTCGGTCAGCCTTTGATTTGCGGGTCTTTACTGACATTCGAGCATGAAGAAAACCGTAAGAAATTCGCTTACGATAAAGTAATCATGATGGCAGGAGGAATCGGATTTGCCAATAAGCGAAACGCTTTGAAAGGAGAATCTGAGACCGGAGAAAAAGTAGTGGTTTTGGGCGGCGATAATTATCGAATCGGTATGGGCGGCGGATCTGTATCCTCAGTTGCAACAGGAGAATATTCCGGAGGGATTGAACTCAATGCCGTGCAGCGCGCTAATCCAGAAATGCAAAAAAGAGTTTCAAACGTAATTCGGACTTTGTCGGAATCAGAGGATAATCCGATTGTTTCAATTCATGACCATGGCGCAGGCGGTCATTTAAATTGCTTATCCGAATTGGTGGAAACGACCGGCGGAAGAATCGAAATGTCGAAACTGCCGATTGGCGACCCAACGCTTTCGGCAAAAGAAATTATCGGCAACGAAAGTCAGGAAAGAATGGGCTTGTTGCTTGAAAATAAAGATATTGAACGGATTCAAAAAATTGCCGAAAGGGAACGTTCGCCAATGTATGTCGTTGGAGAAACTACAGGCGACGGACAATTGGTTTTTGAACAGGCTGACGGACAAAAACCGTTGAATATGCAACTGTCCGATTTTTTCGGGAAACCGCCGCGTACGATAATTAATGGTTTGTCTATCGAGGAACAGTTCAAAAAAGTAGAATATACAGAGAAACGCTTAAATGATTATGTAGAAATTATATTGCAATTGGAAGCGGTTGCATGTAAGGACTGGCTGACTAATAAAGTCGATAGGTCGGTAACAGGGAAAGTCGCCCGCCAGCAATGTCAAGGCGAAATACAGTTGCCTTTGAGCGACTTGGGCGCTGTCGCTCTGGATTATCGCGGAAAAGCGGGTATTGCTACATCAATCGGTCATGCGCCTCAAGCGGGATTAATCGACCCTGCAACAGGGTCTGTTTTATCTGTTGCAGAAGCGCTTACCAATATTGTTTTTGCGCCGTTGAAAGATAAAATCGCAGGAGTTTCGCTGAGCGCCAACTGGATGTGGGCTTGCAAAAATCCGGGTGAAGACGCTCGCCTGTATGAAGCGGTGCAAGCCTGTTCCGATTTTGTTTGCGATTTGGGAATCAATATTCCGACCGGAAAAGATTCGTTGTCGATGACGCAAAAATATGGAGATGAAAAAGTTTATGCACCGGGAACCGTGATTATTTCCGCTGCTGCCGAAGTAACGGATATTCGCAAAATTGTTTCGCCTGTTCTGGTTCATAATCAACGTTCAACGCTTTATTATATTGATTTTTCGTTTGATGCGTTTAAATTGGGAGGTTCGGCTTTTGCCCAATCGCAGAATCGTTTGGGCGATGAAGCGCCAACTGTCAGGGATGCGGAATATTTTGTATCGGTTTTCAACACGATTCAGGAATTAATCGACAAAGAATTGATTCTTTCCGGTCATGATATATCTGCCGGAGGTGTGATTACAACGCTTCTTGAAATGACTTTCGGAAATGAGGAAGGCGGTTTGGAAATCAGTTTAGATAAATTAGTAGAAAAAGATATAATCAAGATATTGTTCAGTGAAAATCCGGGTATAATCATTCAAATAGAAGACAAGACTTTAGTTGAAGAAATACTTGAGGAAAACGGGATTGCATTTGCAAAAATCGGTAAACCGGTTGCCGAACGGCATATCCTTCTTTCCAAAGGCGGCGTTTCGTATCATTTTGGAATTGATTTTTTACGAGACGTCTGGTTTTCTTCTTCCTTTTTGTTAGACTGCTTGCAAAGCGGTGAAAAGCAGGCGAAAGAGCGTTTTCTTAACTACAAGCGGCAGCCTTTGTCCGTCCGGTATAATAAGAATTTTACAGGAACGCTGGGCGAATACGGTTTGAGTTTCGACCGGAAAGAAGCTTCAGGCATTCGGGCTGCTATTGTTCGTGAAAAAGGCACCAATGGCGAACGCGAAATGGCGTACAGTCTGTATTTGGCAGGATTTGACGTGAAGGATGTTCATACGACCGATTTGGTATCGGGGCGCGAAACATTGGAAGATATTAACCTGCTGGTTTTCTGCGGAGGATTTTCCAATTCAGACGTATTAGGTTCGGCTAAAGGATGGGCAGGCGTATTCCTGTATAATGAAAAAGCCAAGCAGACGCTTGATAAATTTTATGCCCGTCCCGACACCTTAAGTCTTGGAATCTGCAACGGTTGCCAATTAATGATTGAATTAAATTTGATTACGCCTAAGCATAAAATACATCCTCAGATGGTGCATAATGATTCGCATAAATTTGAATCGGCATTCGTTTCGCTGACTATTCCCAAGAATAAATCAATTATGTTGAGTTCTTTGGCAGGTAGTAAATTAGGCGTTTGGGTAGCTCACGGCGAAGGTAAATTTTATTTGCCGCTGAATGAGAAAAAGTATTCAATTGCAGCTAAATATTCCTACGACAACTACCCCGGTAATCCTAACGGTTCGGATTATTCGGTTGCCGGCATTTGTTCCCGAGACGGACGTCATCTGGCGTTAATGCCGCATCCGGAGCGAGCTATATTTCCTTGGCAATGCGCTTATTATCCTAATCAACGGAAAAATGATGAAGTCACGCCATGGATTGAAGCGTTTACCAATGCCCGAAAATGGATTGAGATGAAGAAATGAAGTTTGTTACGGTATTTGCCGGCTTGCTGTTTCTTTCCCAAAAAATTCCATCCGAATAACCTTGAATAGTCGTGACGGTCGCAGCTCTTTCCAAGCGTTTTTCAGCCCAGCATGCGTATTCGGGATTCACTTCGACCCCGCAGTAATTGCGTCCTAATTTTTTAGCGACTACCGAAGTTGTGCCTGAACCAAGAAAAGGGTCGAACACAAAACCTCCCTGAGGACAGGAAGCCAGAATCAGCTTAGCGATTAATTTTTCAGGTTTTTGCGTGGGATGATCGGTATTTTCGGGCATCGACCAATAAGGAACCGTGATGTCGTCCCAGAAATTCGAGGGGTGAGTCATCCGGAAATTGCCTTCTTCGGTTTTTTCCCAGTCTTTGGGTTGCCCGTCTTTTGTATAGGGAGCCAGTACTTTTCGCCTGATTTTCACAGCATCAACATTAAAATAATATGCTTGCGGATCACGAACGGCGAACCATATATCTTCCATACTGTTTTTCCAGTTTTTATCCGAACCGCGTCCTTTTTCCCGCTGCCAGGTGATCCGGTTCAAAACAGTAAGATATTTATTCATTACTTGATAAAGCGCTGCTGTGCATTTCCAGTCGCCGCAGATATAAAGCGAACCGTCAGGCTTCAAGGTATTCACAACTTTTGGGAACCACGATTCGAGGTAATCATAGTAATCATCGTCTTTCATTCGTTTGAATTTCAAACCAGAAAAGTTACGGTCAAGATTATAAGGCGGGTCGATAATGATTAAATCGGCAAATGCCTTAGGAAAGAAATCTATAATCTCCAACAAATCGCCTTGAATTGTTTGATTCGCAATATTTTTAATGTTTACCGGAGAAGAGACGGTTAACAATTGCTGTTGAAGTTTCGTCATTTCTTCATCGGATACTTGCAGTGTCCGATTCATTGATGCGCGTTGCTTTTCTGTTTGCATTTTTATTCTATTTTGTTGTAAAAAAAATATTTTTTATAAATTCACAGATGTTTTTTAATTTTTTGTTTAACTACGCCGGATTTTTTCAAGCATTCTTTTATGGCTTCAAATTCAATATTTGAAAGTTTGCATTTTACCGTGTAATCTTTCCCATTATTTTTATAAATTGGTTGTAGTATTTTCAGATCAAAAAAGTCTATTTGCTCTCCATAAATATAGGTATCCTCAGGAAATCCA
>Ga0123357_10008259_pt1 | contig 12987 bp, 15 predicted proteins | sample TergutEmb28metaG_FD_89873 | JGI IMG/M metagenome (GOLD analysis project Ga0123357, IMG submission 89873) | Embiratermes neotenicus P4 segment gut microbial communities from Petit-Saut dam, French Guiana - Emb289 P4 | ecosystem: Host-associated > Arthropoda: Insects > Digestive system > Gut ...
GGTTCGGGTGGCAGGTTGTTTGGCTATTGAGCGTATCCAAGCGTTGAACTCCCTCCGTCACGCCTTCGGCGTGCCACCTCCCTCAAGAGGGAGGCCCGCCTTGGCGGCTTTGTCAGCAGCCTGCGGACACCACAGGCGTCCTTTGGGGCGGTCAGTGTAGCGTCTGCTGCTGCCCGATGTATTAGCTCCAAACAGTATCCATGCGCTATAATCCTTAGGCACTGACACCCCAAAAGAGGGTTTGCCATCTCCGATGCAAGGCTGATAGAAGCCTTCCGGCATTTTGTTTATCGAGGCTCGATATGAAACTGATCGGTTCAGTGAACAGCCCATATACACGCAAGGTGCGGGTAGTTTTTGCGGAAAAGAAAATTGATTATGACTTCGTCGCGGTTTCTCACGAGGAATTTGGCGCGAAAGTCACACCAAGCAATCCGTTGTCCAAGGTACCGGTGCTGATTCTCGACGACGAGACGCCGATTTTTGATTCGCGCGTGATCGTCGAATACCTGGACGGCGTCGTGCACCATGACAAGCTGTTGCCGGACTCAGCGCGCGAATGCGCCGAAGTACGCTGCTGGGAGGCACTGGCTGACGGTATTTCCGATGCGTCAGTGCTGGTTGCTCTTGAACAGAGGCGTCCTCTGGAACAGCAAAGCGGGTCGTGGGTTCAGCGGCAGCGCGAGAAGGTGGAACAGGGGCTTGCGTTCATCGCGAACAGCCTCAATGACGGACGTTCGTACTGCGTGGGTATCCATTTTTCGCTCGCCGACGTGGCGGTGGGCTGCATGCTCGGTTGGCTGCTTCTGCGCCTGCCGGAAATTAAGTGGCAGGCCGAATATCCTGCGCTGGCAGGTTTTTACGAGCGTTTGATGCAGCGCCCGTCCTTTGTCGCGACGCGGCCATCGGAAACTTGAGCAAAACAGCAGGTGATCGTTTCGGTTGCCTGCTGTTTCTTTTGCCGTTTCATCGTAGGGGCAATAGTAATCGCCTCGCCGAATCGCGGACGGATTATGCGAATATTGGGCAGATTGTCACCCGTCTTTATGCGGATCCGTCACGCTCAACGCACTACGCTGTCAATCTGCACTTGCCCGGAAAGAGTGCGGGCTACCGGGCATCTTTCGGCAATTTCGAGCATTCGTGCACGAAGTTCGTCGTTCAGGTTGCCTTCGAGCGTGATTGCGCGTTCGATGCGGTCGACGGATTTTCCGTCTATTTCAATTTTTTCGTGACGTAGCGCGACGCTGACTTTGGTCAGCGGCAGCGCTTTGCGTTCGGCGTACATCCGCAGCGTCATCGAAGTGCAAGCGCCAAGCGCGGTGAGCAGAAAATCGTAAGGCGCTGGCCCCGCATCGCCGCCACCCATGTCGGCGGGTTCGTCGGCGAGCAACTGGTGTGCACCGGCCCGGACTGTCTGCTGATAGCGGCGTTGACCGTTTTCTTCGACGGTGACTTTGGATGTGTTCATGGTGGCACTTCCTTTTGGTTTTGGTTGTCAGTGGACGGTTTTGACATTTACCGAAAACCGAATTCTATAGCCTTGTGCCCTGGTTGGCGCAGTATCCTGGTTTTCATAATGTTTGATTCAATAAATAATACCGGATAGCATTTTCGTAACGTAAGCTCATAAATCTGGGGCTACAGGCTGCCTGCTGGTGCGGGCGTGGAATGGCGATGGACTGACAGGGAAAAACATGGCATCCAATGACGATGTGTTGACCGGTATTGAATTGGAACAGTTGATGGATCGCCTCGAAGCCGATTTTGAAGAAAACGGTTTCGAGGCGGAAGCTGACCTGCTGGCGCAGTTGCGCGCCCGTCCATTGCACGCGGACTCGATGGATTCCATCGACCGGCTGCATACGTTATGGATGAATGCGGGCGATCCGGCGGCGGCGCGAACGGTCATTGATACCGATGGCACAGCGTTATTGCAGGCGGCACAGCTTGGCGAGCAAGCGGATATTCGGATGCTGCTGACGCTCCAACGCCTCCATATTGCAGAGTACTTGGAGGAAGAAGATGCCGTGCGCGGCGAGCTTTCCCAGATGCGCACCATCGTTGAGGAAAATCCCGACCTTGACGCGAGCCAGTATGAACAGCTCCAGATTCTCGATCGGCTGGAGGACGGTAGCCTGGATATTGCGTTGGAGACAGCCGCACTGCGCCATGCGCTTGATCTGGCAATGGAGGGGCACGCAGCATTTCGTGCTTTGGATGAGGCAGACTATCAGTGCCGCCGTGCGCTGGCGTTCAAGCAGCATGGGCGCGATGACGAAGCGCACGTAGCGGCACTCGCGGCAATGGCCGCTTTGCAGGCGGCTTTACCCGATCAGGAGGTGGGGGCGGACGACTGGCTGCGCCTGGGCGATGCGTTGATCGAAATCATCCCTGAACAGCTCGACGTTTTTCGGCAGAAGCTGGCAGCAATGACGGTAGGGTGGACTTTGAAGCAGCGAAGGAAAATTGAAACTCGGTTGGCGCGGATCAGCCAGCGCGCAGTTCCTCATGGATCGTCTCGCGCAGCATGCGACGCAGGGACTCCATCGTGATCGGGGCGGCTGAGTCGTAGCTGCACAAGCGTAGCGCGTCGTTCATCAATGCTTGGTAGCCTTTGCCTTCCTGTATGGCGCGGGTCCGGAAGGCAGCAAGTACGTCGTCGTCGACCCATACTGTGACGCGGGTCTTACCTTCTGGGTCGATGACCGAGCCGCGTTTCGTATTTGAAAAGTCGTAGCTGTCTTTCATGGCTGTTTACCCTTCTTCGTAGCACCGCCGTTCGTGCGGGTTGGCATGACGTGCAGAAACCACCCGGATCCCGTTCTCTTCCCCGTACGTGTAGGCCACGACAAGGAGCCGTCCGAAGCAGTCAGTGCCCAGCGTAACAAACTGTTCATCACCATGAACCCTGTCTACCTGCGTGAGTGCAAATATGTCCGTAAATACGTCTTCCACGTCGGCAAGGTCTATCTTGTACCTCTTGAGGTTAAGATCGCGTCTGACGGGATTGTAAATAATTTCCACGGTTCCAAATTATACACACTATGCGTGAGAAAAATCTTGACAGGGGTACGTGATTACCTTCTCAAGCGTATCGGTAATCCCAACGCTACCGGTGGTGGGACGGTTCAGGGAGGCACTGATGGGGATTGTACGGGCGGCGCAGGAATGGGTTCGGCTAGGTTGAGGGAAAGGTTGATCAGGCCAATTGCCAGCAGGATGAGTACGAAGTAGATCATTTGTACCGTTTGGCTTGGATGGCGGCGGGCTTCGGCGTACTGGTGACGCAGGAAGATTGCCGCAAGCGCCGCTATGACTGCAAGGGCTGCGCCGAGCATGCGCGCGGCCAGCGGCCCGAATTGACGGGCAGATGCCAGATTGTCGTGCGCGGGCATGAAGAATTCTGGCGCGAAGGCGAGCAGGTAAAGCCCGCAAAGCGCACAGAGTACGAACATAATGACCATGAAAGCGCGCAGCATGTTCAGTTTTTAGTTATCAGTTTCCAGTAAATAGCAAAACTGGCATTAGGGTGAGGATGCTGGGAATAGGTTGCCGCCGCCCTCCGATGAGGGCAGGGTGAGGCCGAAGTGTTGCCAGATCGTGCGCGTGGCGATGCGCCCGCGCGGGGTTCGTTGCAGGTAACCCTGCTGGATTAGGTATGGTTCGATGACATCCTCGATGGTGTCGGGGGATTCGCCAATGGCTGCAGCAAGATTGTCGAGGCCGACTGGGCCACCGCTGAATTTTTCGAGGATGGACAGTAGGAGCTTGCGGTCCATGACATCTAGCCCGAGGATGTCGACATCGAGCATTTTGAGCGCGGCGTCGGCAACAAGGGCAGTGACTTCGCCGTTTGCCCTGACTTCGGCGTAGTCGCGCACGCGACGCAGCAAGCGGTTGGCGATGCGCGGGGTCCCGCGGGCGCGGCGGGCGATTTCGAGCGCGCCTGCGTCGTCGATCTTGACCCCAAGCAGCCGTGCCGACCGGCGGACGATGAAGGCCAGTTCTTCGGGTGAATAGAATTCGAGCCGTGAAACGATACCGAAGCGGTCCCGCAGCGGGTTGGTGAGCATGCCTGCGCGGGTGGTGGCGCCGATGAGAGTGAAGGGCGGCAGGTCGATCTTGACCGAGCGCGCCGCCGGGCCTTCGCCGATCATGATGTCAAGTTGGAAATCTTCGAGCGCTGGGTAGAGGATTTCTTCCACGAGCGGGGAAAGGCGGTGGATTTCGTCGATGAACAGTACGTCGCGCGGTTCGAGGTTAGTGAGCAGCGCGGCTAGGTCGCCCGCACGTTCAAGCACGGGGCCGGAAGTTTGGCGGAGGTTTACGCCCATCTCAAAGGCGATGATGTGGGCGAGCGTGGTTTTGCCCAGTCCAGGTGGACCGAAAAGCAACACATGGTCAAGCGCCTCGCGCCGGGTTTTTGCAGCGGTGATGAAAATTTCGAGCTGTTCGCGCGTTTTGGCCTGCCCGACGTACTCGACTAACTGCCGGGGCCGTAAGGCGCGTTCAATGGCGTCTTCCTGCTGCCCGGTCACGGCGGGGGCGACGAGGCGGTTGCTTCCGGGCGAGAGAGCATCAGTTTCTATCATGGACGGAGTTTAGTGGAGGAGCGTGCGTTTTTATAGGCACATGGCAGTAATTCGCAGATAATCCGCGTTCGGTTTATGGTTTTACTTCAAAGGTTCAGGGAACGAACATGATAAAGGTAGGAATTTTTGGCGGAGCCGGTTATACCGGGGTCGAATTGTTGCGGATTCTGGCTGGGCATCCGGCAGTGCAATTGATGGCAGTGGCCTCACGCGATAAGGTTAGTTCGAAGGTGTCCGACATGTTCCCGAGCCTGCGTCGCCGGGTGGACTTAAATTTCGTGGCTCCCGAGGATGACGCGTTCAAAAACTGCGACGTGGTGTTCTTCGCCACGCCCAACGGCGTTGCCATGTCGCAGGCTGCGGGGTTGTTGGCTGCTGGGGTGCGGGTGATTGACCTAGCCGCCGATTTCCGCATCCGCGACGTGATGGAATGGGAAAAATGGTATGGCATGGCTCATGCAGCTCCCGAACTGGTGGCCGAGGCAATCTACGGGTTGCCGGAAATCCATCGCGAGCAGATCCGCGGAGCCAGGGTTCTGGCCAACCCTGGTTGTTACCCCACTGCCGTGCAGTTGGGTTTCTTGCCCTTGCTCGAAGCGGGCATCATCGATTGCGGGCATTTGATTGCGGATGCCAAGTCAGGCGTTTCGGGGGCAGGGCGCAAGGCGGACATGGCAAACCTGTATTCCGAAGTCACTGACAGCTTCAAAGCGTATGGCGTGGCGGGTCATCGCCATTTGCCGGAGATTCGCCAGGGGCTTTCCCGCATGGTGGGGGGGGCGGAAGTCGGGCTGACTTTTGTGCCGCACCTGGCTCCGATGATCCGCGGCATTCATGCCACGCTTTACGCACGGCTGACACACGACATCAATTTGAAGGCGTTGCAGGATCTGTTCGAAGCACGATTTTCCGGCGAAGCGTTTGTGGACGTGCTGCCCGCAGGCAGCCACCCGGAAACGCGCTCGGTGCGGGCGTCCAATATGTGCCGGATTGCGGTACATCGCCCACAGGGCGGCGATACAGTGGTCGTGCTATCGGTGATCGACAACCTGGTGAAAGGCGCAGCGGGGCAGGCGGTACAGAACATGAATATCATGTTTGGGGAAGAAGAGGGCCTCGGGCTCGATATAATTTCAGTCAGCCCGTAAGTAAGAAGCCTTTCTTTGACGTACCCGCGTGAGTGAGGCATCATGCAAAGGTGACCAAGTGGGGCAACCCACAGAACAAGACAAGGAGACAAGCGATGGATATGGAAGTCGACACCCAGGATTTCCTGGTGTTTACAGACAGCGCGGTTGGTAAGGTGCGCGAGTTGATTGAGGAAGAAGGCAATCCTGCACTGAAGCTGCGCGTATTTGTGAGTGGCGGTGGCTGTGCGGGGTTCCAGTACGGGTTCACTTTCGACGAAGAGGTCAACGACGATGACGTGACGCTCGAAAAGGGGGGGGTCACCCTACTCGTCGATTCGATGAGCTACCAATATCTTGTCGGAGCTGAGATCGACTACACTGAGGGGCTGGAAGGCTCGCAATTCGTGATCCGCAATCCAAACGCAACCAACACCTGCGGCTGCGGGTCATCGTTTTCAGGCTGAACGTCGTGCCCCCCCCCGCCCGCTTGCGGGGAGGGCGCGAAGCACCGGGAAAAGGAAAAGGGACACCTAAGGTGTCCCTTTGTTTTTGCGTCAGGAAGTCCTCAAGACAGATTTACATCTTGCCAGCCTTTATCGCATCTTCATGTTCGTTGGCTGCGATATGGTGGTTGAGCAGTTCCAGCCGGGCAAGCTGGAGGCGCGTGTTTTCGCGGAAACGGGCAAGTTCGTTGCCACGCAGGGGTTCGGAGTTCGGCAACACCGCCGTCATCGGGTTTTGCGCGATGTCGTTGATGCGGAACTCGTAATGCAGGTGAGGGGCCGTCACCCGGCCTGTCGCGCCCACCTCCCCGATGATTTCGCCCTGCCTGACGGTTTCGCCCACGCTCAGGCCAGGGGCGAAGGCATTCAGGTGGGCATAGGCCGTGCTGATGTTGTCCCGGTGCTTGAGGACGATGAACTTACCGTAACCGCCGTAACGGCCAATGAAGACGACTTCGCCATCCGATGTTGCCCGCACCGGAGTCCCAACAGGTGCGCCGAAATCCACGCCGCTATGGTTGTGCCAACTCCCCAAAACCGGGTGTACGCGACGGCCAAAGGTGGACGTGACCCTGGAGAATTCGAGTGGGGAGCGCAGGAAGGAACTGCGTAGGCTCTGGCCTGTGCTCTTGTAGTACTCCGAGTGGCCATTGACCGAGGTATGGAGGAAAACGGTGTAACGCACGCCCTGGTTGATGAATTCGGCAGCCAGGATGCGGCCTGCCTGCGCGGGTGCGCCCCGGTCATACGTGGTTTGATAAATCACGCTGAATGTATCGCCTGGGCGCAAGTCGGTGTGAAAGTCGATCTCTGTGCCAAACAGGTCGGTCAACTGTGTGGCGATGCTGTCTGGTAGGCCAGCAGCTTCTGTCGCGGCGAAGAGCGAATTCGTGATGACTCCCCTGCGCATTTCTGTTCCGCTTTCCAGCGTGATGGGGGTGTTAGAAACTCGGAATGGCTGGTTATCCGCGTTCCGAGAAATTTCAACGGAATTGCCAATCGATGTGGCAGGTAGGCGCATGGACAGCAAATGGCCGGAAGGGTCGACGACAATAGTGAACGAGTTGCCGCTACGCAATTGCTGTATGGCACGCACGGCTTCCGGGTTTTTCTGGAGGAAAGCCAGGGCATCCGGGTCGGAGATATCCAAGCGGCGGAAAATGGATTGCACCGTGTCGCCGGAACCGACGTAGTCGTCATAAACGTAGGGTAGGCCGGGAGAGGAAATCACTTCTGGGAGGACGGAGAGTTTTTCCACGATAGTCTGCATGCCGACGGGTTCTTCCGGCATGACCACTGCCGTAGCGGCGGCGACGCCAAGCACGGAAATGCCCACGAGGCTACCGGCAATCAAGCCCCGCTTATTGCCGAGCAGCCGCCAAGGCAGTTCGGCGATGTTCTCCGAAAAACCAGAGGTTTTGACGCGCCGTGCCCGGTTCGGCCCGGCAAGCCGCCAGCGCAGTTCGTTCACGTGCCAGCGCAGCCCGCTCGGGTATCGTTTAATCTTTTTCTTACCGATTTGCCCAAAGAATCTGGTGAGAAACCAGCGTAGCCCTTCGAGCCGCCACCGCAATTCGGCTAAAATCTTTCTTTTTCTTGTACGCATTTCGAACTCTTGGTTGGGGGGTTATCTCTCTCTTCAGGAGAGCTTGACCGAAGTTTAACGAGACATACGCGCAAGAGACTGTGACCTTATTGGAGAAATGGATGAAAGAAATCGGAGCCGCGATGAACCTGATCCGGCGCGGGGCCGAAGAGTTGCTGATCGAGGCGGAGTTGGTTGAAAAACTGAAGAGCGGCCGCCCGTTGCGGGTCAAGGCCGGGTTCGACCCGACCGCACCAGACCTGCATCTCGGACATACTGTTTTGATCAACAAGCTGCGCCATTTTCAGGAACTTGGGCATCACGTCATGTTCCTCATCGGGGATTCTACCGGCATGATCGGCGACCCGAGCGGTAAGAATGCGACCCGTCCGCCCCTGTCGCGCGAACAGGTGCTTGCCAATGCCGAGACTTACCGCGAGCAGGTGTTCAAGATTCTCGACCCGGACAAAACGGAAATCTATTTCAATTCGGCCTGGATGAACGAAATGGACGCGGCGGGGATGATCCGCCTAGCCGCGCAACAGACCGTGGCGCGCATGCTCGAACGAGACGATTTCGCCAAGCGCTACGCGGGCGGACAGCCGATTTCGATTCACGAATTTCTCTACCCGCTTTGCCAGGGCTATGACTCGGTGGTAATGAAGGCCGACATCGAACTGGGCGGGACCGACCAGCGCTTCAACCTGCTGATGGGGCGCGAGCTGCAAAAGCATTACGGGCAGCCGCCGCAATGCGTGCTGATGATGCCGTTGCTTGAAGGGTTGGACGGCGTAAACAAAATGTCCAAATCGTTAGGCAACTATATTGGCATTGCGGAGCATCCGAAAGAAATCTTCGGTAAGACCATGTCAATTTCTGACAATTTGATGTGGCGCTATTTCGATTTGCTTTCATTCCTTGGATCGGATGAAATCGCGGCATTGAAAGCCGAAGTCGAAACCGGGCGCAACCCGCGCGATGTCAAGGTAATGCTGGCACAGGAGTTCGTAGCCCGTTTTCACGGCCAGAAAGCTGCTGCCGATGCGCTTGCCGACTTCGAGGTGCGCTTCCGGAAAAACGAAATCCCCGACGATATCCCTGAAGTACGGGTTGCCGTTGGTAGGGGCGGCATGCCGGTGTTCAAAGTCATCCAGGAAGCGGGCCTGGTTGGGACTACTTCGGAAGCCTTGCGCATGATCGAGCAGGGTGCGGTGAAACTTGATGGCGACCGCGTTGAAGACCGTGCCCGGATGCTCCTTGCGGGAAACCGGGTCGTCCTGCAAGTGGGCAAGCGGAAATTTACCGCTGTGGTGCTGGAGTGAGCGCTTCAGGCGACAACCGCCCCATTGGCGTTTTTGATTCAGGCGTGGGCGGCTTGACCGTCGTCCGTGCGCTGATGGAACGCCTGCCGTTGGAGGGCATCGTCTATTTCGGCGATACCGCACGCGTGCCCTATGGCGTCAAGTCGGTAGCGACAATCGAACATTTCACCGGCCAGATCGTCGATTTCCTGCTGCGGCAGGAGGTCAAGATGCTGATCGTCGCCTGCAACACGATGGCCGCAGTGGCTCTGAAAATTGTGGCTGCACGGGCAGGGGATATCCCGGTGCTCGATGTCATCGAAGCTGGCGCACGCGCTGCCGTGGCTGTGCCGGGCAGCGGGTGCATTGGCGTCATCGGTACGCCGATCACGATCAACAGCAACGCCTATGCGCGGCGGATACACGCGCTCGACCCTGGCGCACGCGTCTGTTCACAAGCCTGCCCGCTCTTCGTTCCGCTCGTGGAAGAAGGCTGGCTCGACCATCCGGTCACGCGGCTGACGGCGCAGGAATATTTGCGCCCGGTGCTGGCTGAAAATATCGGCAGCCTGGTGCTCGGGTGCACGCATTACCCCCTGCTCAAACCACTGCTGCGCGACGTGGCGGGAGAAAAGGTCAAACTCATCGATTCGGCGGAAACTGCCGCCGAACTCGCCGCAGCCTGGTTACGGGAAGCGGGGCTGGCTGCAGGGGGGCAAGAGCCTGCGGCCTATCGCTATTTCGTGACCGACGTGCCGTTGCGGTTCCAGACCATCGGGGAGCGGTTCCTCGGGCGCTCGCTGGGGGGGGTCGAGCGGGTGGATTGGTGAACGGTCGTGGGGGCGATGGCAGTCGCCCCACCGAATTTCAGTTGGATTGCATAAAACATCGGGCAGGTTGGCATCTGCCCCCACGCATGCTGCGATCAGAAGCTGTGGCGAAAACCAACAGCGAAGCCGCGGCGATAGAGGGCATCGCACCCAGTGTTGAGGTTGCTGCAAGCAACGCTGCCTACAGTGCTGTCGTGGCGGTAGGTATAGAATACGCCAGCATCATTGAACGCGGCGTTATGGTTCTGCATTGCAAATTGCGAGTACACAACAGTGCGCTTGGATAGGGCATGCTCATAACCAATGGCCCACTGGCTGATTGCCCGCTTTCCATTACCATCCAGATTGTTTTCGGCGGCGCGGCCGTAGGAAGCCAGGGCCAAATCATTGGGAGTAATCTCAAAGGTTGCGCCGATCATCCATTGTGTGAGCTTGGAGTCCTTGTCAGGAGTGACAGGAGCCGCCTGTGTGCCAATGTTGATAATCCCTTTATTGGTCGTGCGGCGGCCTACCATGCCGCCCAGCCTGATAAATCCAAAATCATACGACGCGTACAGGTCGAAGACGTTGTACGCATTGGGGCTGTCGCCGTGAGCGTTGTTCCGCTTGGCGGAATGGTAGTTGGCAGCCACGAACAGCTTGTCCCACGTTAAGGACGGCGCAATCACCCAAACGCGGATATCACCATTGTTTTCCAAGTTTTTCTCGGTGCTGGCGTTGAAAGTGTAGCCAAGGATGAAGCGGAAACCGCCAAAATCCGGGGAAGTATAGGTTGCCAGGTTATTCATGCGCATGTCCTGCATCAGCACGTTGGCGGCACTGCCGAGCCCGTCCTTGCCGAAAGGGTCAACCGCATCGGTGAAATTGTGTTGTGGGATGGTCTGGCGGCCAAAGGCGACAGTACCGAAGCCACTGGCCAGGCTAGCGTAAAACTGGCGGGCTTGGCCGGCATTCCACAACGGGCCTGTGTCACCGGTCAGGCCCTGTTCCAGCACAAACATGGCCTTTAGGGCGTTATCCAAATCTTCCGTCCCCTTGAAGCCGATGCGGTTGGAGCTGGAAATGCCGGAGTCGATGGCATTGCGGATAGCATGGCCTTTGCTGCTGCTACCCAACGACACATAGCCATAGTCAATCAACCCATAAACGGTTATGCCCGACTGGGCGAAAACCGGGGCGGCCAGTAAGCCGGCGACGGACAGCGCGATCAATTTCTCTTGCATATGATGTCCCTCAAATCAAGCTACATGGCTCCACGCCTGACCCATTCTCCCCGGTCTGAACATTAAAGGAGAAGGGGAAAATGACTAAAGCGGTTTTTGTTTAAGTGCAAACATTTTTTACTCTATCTTGAGACGGATTCTTGTAGGAGCGGATGGCAATCCGCCCGTTGTTTCACACAATCTGGGGTAGCCTCAGAATTTCGAAAAAACTGTACGCTAGTACCTTTGCATAAGAATGCGCATCGCCAGTTTAAGCTATACCCTATTTTGACGTCAGATTCAGTATAAAAATCGTCAAAATAGAGTTGTATTCAGTATTTATTGACACACGTTGCAAAATGTAATAGCGTCTTTCTTGACATTTGAGGCAAGAAGAGTAACGCAATGAGCGAGCTTGTCATTTATCAGCCTGACGGTAGGTCTGAAGTCTCGGTGAGGCTTGAGTGAGACACGCTTTGGCTTACTCAAAAGCAACTCTCAAAGATTTTGGAGACATCGACCGATAACGTCGGGTTGCACCTCAAAAACATTTACGCCAGCGGGGAGTTGCTGGAAACGGCAACTACCGAGGATTTCTCGGTAGTTCAACAAGAGGGGCAACGTTCTGTTTCCCGAAATATAAAACATTACAATCTTGATGCCATCATTTCTGTTGGGTATCGCGTCAACTCCAGGCGCGGTACGCAGTTTCGCCAATGGGCGACAGATTCGCCGCTACGAGGCAGGAACGGCGCAACCAACCTTGGGCGCCCTGATCCGACTAGCCAATACGCTGCATGTGCGGCTCGATGATCTGGTGTTTGACAAGACTGAGCGCAGCCCCGATGAGGAGATGGCCTTGCTGTTCGAGGCCATCCGCGAGTTCAGCGACGAAGACAAGCAGACCGTGCGAACAGTGCTCGCCGGAATGGTGTTGCAGCATTCGGCCCGCCGCTGGAACCGCCCGCCTGTCGGGGCCGGGGTGTAATCGACGGCGCGAGGACGTGTGTTTGAATGACAGGAACCCCAAGGAACGCATGACACCAACAACCACAACGACAAGCGCGGCGCTGCTGCCACGCATTGAGGGGCGTATTCAGTTGCTGCGCGGGTTCAAGGTGATGATCGACGCCGATCTGGCCGAGCTCTACGGCGTACCGACCAAGGCGCTCAATCAGGCCGTCAAGCGCAACTCAGGGCGCTTCCCGCCAGACTTCATGTTCCAACTCGATAACGCCGAGAAGGCACAGGTGGTCACAAACTGTGACCACCTGCAGAAATTGAAGTTTTCTAAATCACTGCCGTTCGCGTTTACCGAGTACGGCGCAGTGGCGCTGGCCAATATCCTGGCCTCAGCCCAAGCGGTAGAGATGGGCATTTACGTGGTACGCGCCTTCGTGCGACTGCGCCAAGCAGCAAGCCTGCATGAGGACTTGGCCAAGCGGCTGGCGGAATTGGAGGACAAGACCGAGCAGCTGGAGTTCTCGCATGACACTTTCAGCCGCAATACGCGCAACCAACTGCGCCAGGTCTTCGAGGCCATCCGCGCCCTGACTATCCCACCCGATCCACCCAAGCGGCCTATCGGGTTCGTTCCGCCCGAGGACAAAAAGGCACCCAAAAGCTAGACCGGGCATGCTCACAATGAGCAACAGGCCATAACCGAGAACCCCACGAACCCCAGCCTCAGCCGCTGGGGTGATCAGGGCTTTTTACTTGATGTTTAGTCCCGGCATTTGATGGATCGGATTCATGATGAATCGTTCTGGTTGAGTTGTCCATGTTTTGCAGAGGTATTCATAGGGCGTCAGACCGTTAAGGGTCTTTAGCCGCCGGGCAAA
>Ga0123357_10008261_pt1 | contig 12986 bp, 3 predicted proteins | sample TergutEmb28metaG_FD_89873 | JGI IMG/M metagenome (GOLD analysis project Ga0123357, IMG submission 89873) | Embiratermes neotenicus P4 segment gut microbial communities from Petit-Saut dam, French Guiana - Emb289 P4 | ecosystem: Host-associated > Arthropoda: Insects > Digestive system > Gut ...
CAGAGAAGTTACAGCAAATAGGCCAGATATAATAATTAAAAACAAAAAAGAGAAAACATGCACACCGATAGATGTGGCAATACCCGCAGACAGAAATGTTGTGCAAAAGGAAGCGGAAAAGAAGTTAAAATACAAGAGTTTATGTATAGAGATAAAACGAATGTGGAACCTGAAATGTACGATTATGTCAGTAATAATTGGAGCCACTGGAATAGTAACGAGAAGTTTAAAAAAAAATTTGAAAGCTGTACCAGGAAAGCATTCGATAGATTCACTAAAAAAGACAGCTATACTTGGAACATTACACATAATACGGAAAGTACTGCAGTGTGAAGCCTGAAGCCTGAGCGGTGGGGATAACCGCTGGTTCAAGAGAAGTACCAGGAAGAAAAGGCCTGTGACAAGAGACATCCATGTCGTATAATAATAATACTAATAATAATGTAATAGTGTGGTAATGAAAATAACGGTTTAATGCTGGCTACACTGTGTAACTGTGATACATTAACAGGTGAGATAATTATTCCCCGTATTTATGACTAGAAAATGATAAGAGTACACAGACATGGGAGCGCAACAGCAGTTGTGCGGCACTGATATCAGGTCTGTTTCACAAACAAACTTCGCCACGTTGTTCTACTCACAAAACTTCCGGATGCGTGTCAGCAATTTCCGTGGAATGGGGAAATAATGGGAACCCTCCCACTCAAGCCTGCTACTTTTCGGATTTTCCATTATTTTACTTCGTCTATAAGCGAACGCTGAGATGGTTCTACAGGTTGACTTTGCTGTTACAAATAGCTCAACGCAGACCTCGAAATTGCAAACGTCAGGACCTACCCCTACCTGAGCTACAAGCACACTCGAATGTAGCTATGGTATGTCTATTAAAAACAGTAGCAAGTTGCGTACCATTTTTTTCTCTCTCTCTCTCTCTCTGAAAGACGAATAACGTAAGCTCGAACTGCTCACATCAGAAGATTATTACCATTCTGACTTCACAGTTTTCCTTCTGATCTAGCAAAGAGACGAAAGACTAAACCTGCGGAGTCTCTAATATTTTGACCGTCTCGTCCGTTCCGCAGTATCTTGGTACGCGACTTGTTTTTTTCATGGCGGTCCTGAGGCTGCACGGTGTCATAAAACAGAAGTCTACGCTGTAGTAAAGTGCCTGTCACTCTGCTGTTGCTTTTTCTCTTTGGGCCTATTTTTTGCTTTTATACAGCCTCTCCGCATCCTGTGTCTTAAAATCAGGGCATATCTTAACAAATTAGGTTACTGTCGGCTGAACAGGTGACGCTGTGCCTTCAGGTTTATTAGCACTTGTAAAATGAACAGTAAAAATTTTATGATTCATAATCTGTTACGTTCTCTGATCAATTATTTAAATATATACGTGCCTCACAAATCAATAACCTTTCCATGTTGCTCCAGATATGGTTTTACTTTCCAGTTCTCTTGTTTTGAGCGATGAATCGGCAGGTGTTGTCTGTAATTGTTGTACCGCGTGTGCATGCTCTTTGCAGGCAGATCATGCGGTTACCTCCGAAACTAAACGGTTCAGACCATAATCGGAATTTTCGCGAGCTCATGCTTATTACGAAGCCTCTGCGTGCTCCCAATCTGACAATTACATGAAGTACACCCAAATTTTAAAAATGAGATTTTGACGACTGAGTCTTGTTCGTATAGCTATTGCATGCCCTGTGGACGAAACATTACTACCTGAGTGACATTTGACACACTATAACCGTAATATCTTACCACTCCCCACTTCTAGTAAAGTAGCTTGTGGCGGTGTGACGATTGTGCGTTGCTTGGACATAATGCCACTACTGAATTCAAGAACACAGTTGTGTTCATACAAAGGATGGTGATGATGCAGAGGAAATACATGATCTAATTCAGGAAAAACAGAACATGCTTTTGAAAATATTATGGTCTATTGTAAACAAAATGCTGCTTTCATATAGAGCCTTTCATTCAGGTTAGATCCGACCAAAACAACGTGTAGAAGCTGAAGCCATGAATCGCACGAATATCTAAACATGCCGGGGTAGAAATCTGAAAGAATTAAAGTAAGGATCATTGAGACGTAAGGATGATTTAATACAGGCAAGTGTTAGGACTTAAGTGAACTAGTTTGGAGAATGTTAGAACACTGACTGATGTATAATGGGATAATAGTGTTTGATACTTGTGTTCGGCAAGAGGCGGACAGCACGAATTTTATTCATTAATATGACACACATTACGCAGTGTCTGAAGGATCTCAGTATTTGGGATATTTGTTGTAAGTGTGGTACTCGTGTGTAATTTTTTAAGTTTGAAATTTTAAAACCTCATTTAGTAAACAAGTGTTTTGTAATTATATATTTCAAGTGTGGTACGTTCTGTTGCGTCACGATAACTAGTTACTGATTTTAGTTTCGAGTGAATACTGTTGTTTGAACAGAGCCGCTGTACATTACGGCATTATTAAGACACTGGAGATGGTCCATTGGAACCAAGTCGGTACCATTTTGAAATACACCTAATAAAATTATTTGGAAATGAAGAACTGTTATACATCGTCAGTTCGTAAATCAAAATCCCTGCTATGTCTTACTTTATAGGTTTTCTGGTTTCATATTCCACATTAAATTTCCTTAAAACTAACTACTAAATGTGCCAGAGTTTGATCCTTGGGTTTCTATTAATGCGGGTAACATATCGACCAGCTAAGTAAGACTACTTTATTTGTGTGTCCATTTTGTGTTACTGAAGGATGATCTCATCAAGCATCTCTCTCTTATCCCCATGCTTGCCACATGTCTAGCCTATTTCATCCGCCCTGATGATTATCCTTATAATATTTGGTGAAGAACACAAATTATGAAGTTCCTTATTATGCTGTTTGTTTTCAGTTTTTTTGTTACATTTTTTGGTTTTGAACATCTTCCTCGGCTGCCTGTTCTTGAACACCTGCAACCTATCTCTTATGTTTATCGGACCGTGCATCATTGTAATAGCTGAAGAATAAAAGACCAACTTGATGTCACTTGCTATTTTATTTAACTTCTTATGTACTCAACATGTTTCGGACATTAATATATCCATCATCAGGAACTTACGACTGTGCTGTTGAATTACCACATCGGTCGTTTTGTTCTTGGTTCGTTGTGTGTTGGAGCTTTGGTGCGGTTGGGTTTGAGTAGTGTCCGTGTTGCAGCACACAACGAACCAAGAACAAAACGACCAATGTGGTAATTCGACAGCACAGTCGCAATCTCCTGATGATGGATATATTAATGTCCGAAACATGTTGAGTACTTAAGAAGTGAAATAAAATAGCAAGTGACATCAAGTTGGTCTTTTATTCATCAACCTGCAACCTATGTTACTCCCTTCGTGTGACAGGCCAGCTGTCTCTCTCACCTTCACAAGAACCAAGCAAGTATTTTCATTCCTACGTGTTTAGGTTACTAACGGACAGTTGAATGGAAGGCATGCAAAATATTGTTGTACTTGCAATGTGTTAATTGCCGATCCCAGTGACCGCGCGGTCTAAGGCGTGGGTCTGCGGCCGCTCGTTTCCTGGGATTATGGGATCGAATTCCTCTGGGGGATGGATGTTTTTCCTTTGTGAGTGTTGTGGGTTGTCAGGTAGAGGTCTCTGCGACGGGCTGATCACTCATGCAGAGGAGTCCTACCGACTGTGGTGGGTCTGAGCGTGATCGCGAAGCTCCGAAAGGGGCGGCCATGACCCGGAATAAGGTTGAAGCGACACAAAAAAAAAGTTACTTATTAATGACTATAGAGGAACTATTTTTCACGTGAAATTTCGCGCTGTGATTATGAGTTTGATTATATCGCAGTTTCGTAAAGAACTGTGTGGTTTCATAGCAGCTACACAACGATAGGTTCACGCGACCTTGAACGAATCTGGGTTTTATATAATTAACGGAAGCCAGGGTCACGGTTGAGCGGAATATCAGCGGAACGATTTATCGTTTGGCGCCCAACTGAAAGAGAAGGCCCTCTACGACTTCTCACAGAATCAGAAGGATATAAACCGTTACCGAGACTGTCGCGTTCTGTGATATGACCCCGTAATTGGTAGAAATTTACCGTTATGCGGAATAATATGCTCTGAGGATGGAGGTAGAATGTACCTCCGAAATGTCATCAGATATCCCGTGGGCTGCACCGGGTCTCCTTCCAAGATCTTCACTGTGACTGCCCTGAGAACCCCAAATCTCGCAGACTTATCTGCATACCAAAACCAGCCGTCACTACAGAGTGGTTAAAAGTTCTGCTTCGTTGTCGGAAATTCCTGAGTTTGATATCGGTCGAGAGGCTGGTTGCGTGATGACTGTTGACTGGCTTTATTTTTAATTCAGGTCAGGTTTATTAAAGGGCAACGGTTTATTCCATTATATTTTTTGCAATTATTCGTTGACATTCGAGTGATCACTCGACGTTATATAACTTGTGCAGCTGGAAAAGAGTCGTGGTATTAACCTGTTAGGGTGTGAAGCAGTTAGCATGTTTGTTGTGGGTTTCGGATTCTTGCGTTTCTGAAAGCCGTTATTACCAAAATCCATAATTTGTTAAATTTCCGATCCTCGTTTTTTCTACCTTTCCTTAGCACCATCTTAACATTATTTTCGTTCTACTGTATTTTCCGAGTTTGCGTATTGCGGGATGATTTTTTTTACCAATATTCTGAATGTATTTCTTGTGTCCTCTATCCGCGCATATCTTCTTAGACTTTTCTGTTTAAACAATAACCGATATTCATTTAACTACCTAACCAACAGGGGGACCGCGGTAGCACAGTGGTTGAGGTGTTGTGCTACAAATCGGAAGTTCGCTGGTTAGATTCCAGGTGGTGTCATTGGAATTTTTGATTGGCATAATCCTTCCAATCGCACTATGGCCCTAGGGTCGACTAAGCCTCTAGCAAAGATGAGTACCAGGAGCATTTCCTGGGGGTAAAGGTAGCTGGTGCGTAAGGCTGACAACCTTTCCACCATCCTGTGCCGTTTTCATGTAATCTAGGAACCTTAACTTCCTGGAACCCTCTGGGTCACTCCAGGCCCGTAAAGGGACTGCTTTACCTTTACCTAACCAATAAATCAAATGACTTAGTGATTTACTGACTGATTAAACAACTGACCATCCAACTAACAGACACGAATTTCGTTCTGTTCTGCTCAACTCAGCTGATGAGAACTAAAATATCCCTGATTCAAATTTAACACAGAACCGGACTGACTGAAGTTGGTTGTGGTATTGCCGAAAGCTTCCATATAACTGCTAGCATATTAATTGAAGATTGCTTCGATATACATCGCACCTAACTTTGTAATTTGTTACTCAATTCTAAGCCTATAAAGACCATCGAATGCCGCAGAAAAATTTGAATTAAGTGAAGCAGGGAAATTGAAAAGTAATGCAAATTCTAATAGATTCCAGTTAGCAATGTACATTTTAGGAAGCGCTGGTCGCCTGTGTAGTAAAGACTTTCCTCGTTTTTCATCGAATTCTGATATATTCGCTAGTATTTCTATAGTAAAACCAACGAGATGCACCAATGTATCAAATATATTTTATTTTGGAATGATACTCTAAATGTTTCAGTTACTGCAGACTGCTTGTTAGCAAGCTAGCAAGCAGTGTGCAGTATCTGTTTGACATATGCCTGTTGCTGTATGTACAGTCTTGAACTCCTGATGATGGACGGAAAGACCGTCCGAAACACGCAGAATGTTATTCCAAAATCAAATAAATTTGATACATTGGTGTATCTTGTTGCTTTTACTATAGAAATAATATTACGATTCACGGCCCTATGAATGTCACATTCGATAGTGTTCACAATATCCTTTATCCTGACCCTCTTCTGAGCCAGGTGAACTGAATGTTTGTCTCGTATCTTGCGTCATTAAGATTAAAAATTCTGTTAGCCTCTCATTTAAACATCAATACTCAAAGTAAAATGCCTTGTGTAATGTTGTTCTATTTTAGAGTGAGGTGTTTTAACACTGCCGCTCGATCACTTAGTGTTGAGCCACACTTCGTCGGCAGCCCGCTACTATTCGCTGAACGTGTTTACATCTATCTGCCTTGCATATCTTGTGGCCATTTCGCTCGGTCGGGAGGAAGAGGAAGAAACTCAGAATTTGGATTTCAGTCCTTCCAAACCTACAGTTCTTTGTGTAGAACTCAAATGAAATATGAAGCCAGTTGTCGACAGTGAAGTGTGGTCTACCGAACACATACCGTGCACTGACACACATCGCGAGTAGGTCCCTACAAATATCATCGCATCTATCTAGTACTCTCGTATAAATACCCGGTAAAGAGGCTTTCTTTGCGATTCACAGAACAAACGTCCTGCTTCAGCGGGAAGGCGAATTGGTTGTGAAAGAAATAAAAATATTAACAGGAAACCTTACCACCTGTAACCAATCAACACTCAGGGAGCAGAACCCAAAGGATTGACACCGCTAACGTTTAAGACTCATCGTATGGCACGATGATCGGTCACAGTCATTGATGTATATCGGACATACCAAATTTCATCTAAAACCACTGAGATACAACGTGCAGGTAGACAGACGCGCGTATCGACGTGACCATCCATTTGCTCACATACACAAAATACTTCATAATTACGCTTCTGCTGCCCCGATGCTACATTGCAACTGCTGACGTTTTGTGTCTACACTCACCTGTAACGCTGACATGCTGATTCCCTTGCTTTCGATAAGCTGTCAGCCACAACTGACTCCGATGTTCAACAACACCCGTATTTAAATGTAAGACAATGAAGCTTGATTCACAGATGATGTCGTATTGGTTTTCCGATGCTCGCTTGTTTCAAGGTAACTGCCAGGCGGGAGTGGAAAAGTGGTTTCCCCTCCATCACGTCACTCGCGGTTTCTTCTGTACTTCACTCTACAATAAATGCATACGCCAGCGAGCCTCTGCTTACAGCTTACGATATTAATCAGAATTGCTAGTAATTGCCTATTTTGTGGGTTTGTAAAAATGGAAGAACCATCCATTTAAATGTAACCCTGTGTGCCTTCCTAGAAATAAATGCAGAATGGCGAGTTTGTGCCTGTCTGCTGGCATCTTTAATAATCGAAACAAAACAAAAAAACCTTGGTGAAAATTCATATTGGCCTTCTACATTAAAAGCTATCCCGAGAGTTTAATTTTGATATATATCGATCGGATAAAACTGCTACAAGAAAACTGAAATCGTGTTTAAAATTGAAATCTCATCATGATCTAGAATTTTATTGCCGCATTTGTAAAAAAAATATGATATTAACGAAAGATTAAAGGTGATCTGAACACTGTGAAGAGCAATTTAGGCTTACACAGAGGTACGCAGGATATCTACACTTGGCCAGGACACATTAGTTATAAACAGAATGATTTACTGTTCACGAGGATGAAGGATTGCTGAGGGTCTTCGTAACTTTCAGGCTGAAGCTTGAACAGGCTTATTAAGCCTACCCGTGAAAAACATTGAAGGAAAAAGGAGAATAAAACAGATAAGAAGTAATGGCAACCTAAAATTTAAAAAACGAGAAAAGGAAGATTAAGAGCATGGCGGAAACAAGGAAACACGTGAGAACACCGAAAAAGCAAGCGAATAAAAAGCAATAGGACTATAAAAACAAATTCAATAATCAAACAAACAAGAAGCGGCTGAGAATGCCGACAATCAGGAGAAAAACAAGAAGACGTAAGAAGAATGAAAACAGAAGGACAAAAAAAGAAACTAATGCAACATTAACACTACAATCACAAGAAGACACGACTAACAAAAGAGTAAGAAGCCAATGATTAAGGTATAAAGGACCGTAGGAAAGAAAATAGGAAATATACTTGGCACTTAAATTTGAGGTGCGGTCGGATGTTTTCGTCACGGAATGTACCGTTTAATCCGCTGGATTGGCACTTTTGTTTTATTAAGGTTTACATTATTACATACACTAGAGGATATTACTGCTATTGACAGACCCTGTTATTATACTTCCTTAAAGGAGTTGTTATTTCAATGTCTATCTTGTGTTTGTGTGAAAATTATTAGTCACATATAACCTCAAATTTTTATCCTGTGGACATTTTATGCAAGTTCTTACTTAGAAACAATATCGTCTTTACAGTTTCCGTGTGTATCTGCAATGTACGTAGCTAATGCCAAACATGTTATTCCCAAATATAATTTAAAACATCAAACATCACGACCGCACGTTTTTATTGTTCTTAATTAGGTATCACGTAAATCACACCAGGCAAAATGAATGACTGCACAGGAAAGTGACGTAGCAAGGAACACGATATTTAACTTGATATTTCCTTTCCCCGCAGCAAACATAGAAGTACATAATTATTTTTCTCGTCCCACTGTCTTGTAAATTTATTGTAAATGCACGATTTTGGAAAATAAAATGTGTGTTGTTGTGAAAAGTTTCTTTCGATTATCTGTAACACGCGTTTTTCATCAGCTTTTCTCAAATCAAGAGGGATTTATTGAGAAATGTGAATTAACATTGCTCTTATTGTAAAGTATATAATATTTTCTTTCGACTTAAAAATGATTTACATATCGTTCCCCGATTTTTTCAAAACCCCTTCTCTCCCCCCCCCCCCACCAATTTTAAATTTCACCGAATTAGTTGTTTCTTGTGAAAGGACGGACGGACAGACAGACGGGATGGACGAAGCTTATGTTCTCTGTCTCATTTGCTTTTCGAACCCGCGTAAAAGGGGGAAAGAAAATGAGGGCGCTCGAGAAGGGGAATAACCGAAATGATAAATCAGTGTGAAAAGAGAAAGACTTCGATCACGCAGATTTTCCGGTTAACGACGGCATGTTCTTGGCAGCAGGTCGCTTTCAGGTCTCATATCTCAAGTGACGGCCTCAATACCAACAAACTTCTCACCAGCAGAATGACTCTGCACGCATCTAACACTTTCTCCATCATCAGCATGACACGTGGGACCGACTAGAGTACACCGGAAGTCGCCGTTGACTTGGGGGTATTTTGCGGTCCCAAAAGATTAATATCTTGAAGTTGTAGTACAACTCCTTCTGTTAGAAGGTGCATTTGTAACGTTTCAAGTTTTGTGGTCCTTACGGGCGTGAATATGAGGCGTGCAGTCGTGTATTTTGGTAAATACTTAGTCTGGTTTCTGAGGAGTAAGCTGCCTTCGTCTTCAGGATAGATGGGAAGCACACTGCTGCGAATTTAGGGGAGTTGGTTTGTCCGAATCCTTCGTACATATCCACTAAGGATTACGACAACAGATGCCAAGCAATAGTGACCTTTTCCTATCACGTGACTGAACAAATTCGAATAAAGGTAAATAATTCAACAGCGGTTTTCGTAAAACCTTTTGCTGAAAATATCGTAGAAGCCGATGTACACTTTCTACTTGAAAAATATTTTTAATGAACTTATAGGCAGGTTCTTAGGACTTGAAATTGGCCATTCCCAATAATGGTTCTTATATGACCCAATTCTTGAATTCGCATTGTAATTATTTCTTTTAAGGTACAGGCTGGTTACTCCGCCCAGCACTGCCCTTTATTAAAAAAATAGGGTCCCGCGTGCCTCCATAAGACTCATAAAAAGTGCTGATAGAAATTCATTCTGATGATATGCCTAAGAACTGGCATAACATTTTGCACACAATCGCTGTATAATTAAACCGGGAACATTTTCAATTCCAACAGGTTTAGATGTTCCTGTGAACTTTAACAACTTTCAAGTATCTTTATCAGAAAGATGAACTGTACAAAAATTTAGACTACAGAGAGGGGTGAAGAAGACCTCTGGACAAAAATTACTATAATTGTAGAGTTTATCAAATAATCTCTTACTTCGTGAAGTTCAATTCAGTAAGTACCGTCAACTTCAAAGTGAATAGAGTTGAGATTACTTCTGCCAAGTATAGCCATATTTCCAGAATAGATTAGCTTCCGATTTATCACTGGAACTTTAGTCAGACTAGATATCAGCTTTTATGAGCTTAACCTTTTGGCGACGGAATTATTTTTTTAAATTTTAGCACATCCTGTATGTAAAATGTGAATAAAACAGGAACCAAATATGTTAGAATTATGAAACAAACTGCATTTTGAAGATAAAAAAAGAAGAGTATATACATTGCTTAAAATATTCAGTACCTATATTTGTTGAATAAATATATAAAATGCAACGTTTAGAGGTTAGAGGTGCGGTGCGACCACTATAGTCGTCATTAGGCGTCAAAGGGTTAAGGTAAAATATTTATGCACAATTAATTTTACCTTTCTAAGGGACCCGTGAATGCAATTGTCTTCCAAACGTAATTTCTTAAAGGGTTGCAATGCCAAGGATGAGATTTAGATTTCATGTTTAAGGCACCGAGAAATGGGTGCTCCACAGCATCCACAACGGTGTTTTGAAACACACAAGACCAGTCACGCTTATAGCCTTTATTGCATAAGAAATTGTAATCCCGTGAGGTGCGTGGCAAGAACTCTCGAAATTTGAGTACAAACTTGACGTAGTCAAACACTGTCGACGTAGAAAGTGTGGGTTCGTACCAGGCAAGGCAATGTCAGAGCCAGCAGGGTCGTGTGTAACTCTGGTTGAATAAATTTCATGAATTTTAAATAATACTTGAAACTGATGTCGAGGGGATTACCTTCATGACAGCCTGGTTTAAACTGCTGGGCAGCTCCAAGAAACACATGTTATACGATGGTGGGACTGAACTCAATGAATATTATATCAATAATGATTATTAATATTAAATACGTAAGTCAATGGAGCTAGCAAAGCCTGGGTCAAGCAAATTAATGTCGCTTAGAGACCCATTGTGCTGACTGCTGCAGAGAAGACCCGAGGAGGAGTGAGCTACACCCTCCTGACCTTTCGAGCAAAACTGGCAGTTAGTCAGGGACAAACTACTTTCTGACATGAAACCACAGTGTAAAAATGTCCAATAAAAATGCACGGGTATTTGAAGTATGTATCGTATTTCTGAAAAAAAAGAACAAAGTTAATTTTAAAGAATTTCATTGGTAGTGGTTTCCAATGAGTACGCTGGAACCGTTATAGGTTGGGGAGTTCAGACTATATTCACACCCCGTACAACTGTAAATAACACCGTCAGTGTAGAGGTGACAACTCTGAATGATAGGGCTGTTGAACCTGAACCACAAGGCATGTTATTTTTACGTAACCTGTTGCAACGGAAAGAAGTGTAGCCATCAGGAATTCGATTGTCGTTGTACTGTACCACTAGTCAGCAAGCCGTGTCTCATCACAGTTATGCTGCAGTCCGTGTAGCTAACGTCATCTTAAATTCTATTTGTTTCTTCCTCAGGCCTTGAACATATTGATAAAAATACCGGAAAAAAATCCTGGTAGGGTACTTGGCACGAAAAAGCCATCTGTGATCATGTCATGGGAACTTACTTTAACAGCGCCATTCCACGCGACTCCGTAACGAATTCTGAACGGTAAGAAGCATTGAGCATCAACATGAGTCATACAAATGACAAGTGTGACAGAAGGTAATGATACTTGGTCAAGTCATGTCGACCAGCATAAGGAGCTGTTCAACAAACATTAGGCCAATGGATCAACAACAAATGAGATTTGAGAAAAGGTGTATGTGTTACATTCAATTTGTGGCTCAGTGGAAACGAACGAAGTATACTTCAGTTCTTCTGTTAGGGATTATTGCAGTCTCACCAATAGTTCCAATAGGATAAAATGATGAAACGCTAATTTTTTTTTTTACTCTTTTGGAAACAGTAAATTTCGAGGAAGAATTTCTCTCCCCGTTGACGAGGAATTTTTGTTTCTTAGTCTGCTCTGAGCTCAAGCCAAGCCTTACCATCCCAGCAGACCATCAACGACAGCCTTATCAAATGTCCCAGTTGCAAACTCGGACACCGCAAATCCTTCGCCAGGGGAAATGTCATTACCGTTGTTGAGAGAGAAGTTTCTGAGTAGAACTGCTGAATTTCCTTGAATTCTTGACACTGTTAGCGCTCTGCAATTTGCTGATCTTGCTCGTCTCTCGACACAGCATAATAATAATAAATATTGTTGATAGTGATAAACTTTTGTTTATAACTTGCTGACTCACCGGCGGCAGTAGCCAATTATACAGTCGCTGCAAACATATAACAAATAAACAACACGTGATCGCATATGCACTGAACAGTTCATATGTGTGAGATATTCTATGTGTAAAGGAGACGAAGTGTTTGTAAAATACTGTAGCTCGAAGTAACAATACAGGTAACAAGTACGGTAGTTGCTGTTTAGCACATTAAAACAACAGCAATGCCAAACGTGTTCGAAATGATAACGAATTTTATTTGTTCCAAGGGACAACAATCAGAAGGACGTTTACAGTGCGGAAAAGAAATAGGGGGACATTCACGTCTTCGATGTTTTTAAGTAGAAATTTTACAGCAACAGTTGATTAAAGCGGAGAGTAGAGTCGACAAGTTAAAACTGGTAAAAAATTTTAAGTTGTCTGAGATCTACCCATACCTGAACGCATTATGTTCTTTGAAAAGGAAACTTTTTTGGAATTTATTGTACTATACTACTCTAAAACTATTACTACTACTCCTAACTACTACTACTACTACTACTACTACTACTACTCCTCCTAACTACTACTAGTACTACTATTACTATTATTATTATTGTTATTAATCATCATCATCATCATTATCTTCCTCCATGGATTAGGTCGTTTGACCTGTTCCGGCATCGACGCGTTGCCATCGTTTCCTGGGGCGTCCGCGATCCCTTCTTCCCCGGGGGTTTGTAGGTGAGGGCGTATTTCGGGAGTTTGGTGTTGTCCGTTCTTTCGAGGTGGTTGATCCAGTTTTGTTTGTATTTGAGTCTCACGTCTTGTATTCCAGAGATCTCTAGTTCTTGTCTTATGTCTTCGCTTCTTAC